>Ga0255336_100176_pt1 | contig 138439 bp, 138 predicted proteins | sample MeOH1_35cm_T3_17_FD_189102 | JGI IMG/M metagenome (GOLD analysis project Ga0255336, IMG submission 189102) | Sandy soil microbial communities from University of British Columbia, Vancouver, Canada - MeOH1_35cm_T3_179 | ecosystem: Engineered > Artificial ecosystem > Sand microcosm > Unclassified... | reverse complement strand
GGCGGGGGGGGGGGGGGGGTGGGGGCGACGGCGTTCCCGGTGACCGGGTCGATGGGCGGATGGAGATGTTGAATGATTTGGGACACATTACCGGGTTTGGACGACTTGGTGATGATGGTACTCGTGCCTGCGGAGGTGGCCAGCCGGGCGGCGACGATCTTGGTCGCCATTCCTCCGGTGCCCAAGGCCGAGCCGGCCGTCGACACGTCCGCTTGGAGGGCGTCGATGTCTTCGACGACCATGATGGGCTGCGCATCGGGACACTTGCGTGGATTCTTGTCGTATAGGCAGTCGACGTCGGTCATGAGGAACAGGTAGTCGGCATTGACCATCGCAGATGTGATGGCAGAGAGTGTATCATTGTCGCCAAACTTGATCTCCGACACGGCCAACGTGTCATTCTCGTTGACGATGGGAATCACCCCAAAGGACAACGTCTCGGCGAGAGTATTCTGGGCATTCAAGTACTGAGATCGATCCGCGATGTCGTTCCGTGTGAGGAGGATCTGGGCGACCGGCTGATTCATGTGTGCGAATAACGAGTCCCAGATGGACATGAGCCGGGACTGGCCGATCGCCGCGAGCGCCTTCCACAGGTCAGCGTCGTCCACACGACACCAAAGCCTTCCATCCTTACCTGGACTTGTGCAAGGTGCTTGGGCCGCTTCGCCATACTCATGCGTTGTAGACCAACTCCAATGGCGCCGGACGAGACGATAACCACTCGATGGCCATCTCGTCGAAGTTTGATCGCGGTCTCGACGATCAGAGAGAGAATAGAAAGGATGGGTTCGTGAGTGGTCTCATCTACGATGGACGACGTGCCTAGAACAATGGTGAGCCGCTCCGGACGGATTCTCATGCCTGGCATCTTTACCAATTTTGATGACAATCGTCAAATGTCGTGCGTTCTTCATGGCTGCTGTATATCTGGAGCCTTGAAGCGCACCCAACACATTCTAACATTTTGGGCCGAAGCGGACCAGGGCAGGTGTGTTCATAGGGCGTGAAAAACATTTGGAGAAAAAGTTGTGCTGGGCGGAGATCTCCAGACCGCTCTTCATTCTCTTGCTAGCCTTGGCATATGCAGGTACAGCGAAGATCTCGGCTTGGACCGCCATGTTGGCCAGCCCAGGTTATCTTCATTGCGGCCCTTGATTGATTCCTTGTTCTCATCTTTTTTCCGCTCTCGATTATCCTCTCATCGCACCATGATGGCGGATTCGAACGAAGCCCGGACGTCGACCACACATGCTGGTTCCGATTTTCTTCCCCACGATAATCTGTCGGCGCGGTTCAAAAACTTTTATCGCATGGCGACGGGCAAGATGTCGGCTGAAGGACAAAACCAATATTGGGAGGATGCCGACCGACGATACAGCGCGATCGACTGTCGGCGATGCGAGAAACAGCGGGATCATCTGCTCGAATCCTCGCCAATCATCCGATTCATGAGCGACAACATCCAACGGCTGGGCGGGGATCTGGGAAAGCACAACATCCGCTGCCGGACGTGCCAGTCCGGTCAACTCGGTGGCTTCGACCACAAGTATGGCATTCTTCTGTGCGCCAACTGGGTCGAGAAACAGCACATGTTGGAGGATGTCATGGCGCATGAAATGGTCCATGCCTATGACCATCTCCGATTCAAGACCGACCTGGGTCCCGACGCGGATCTGCGGCACGTTGCCTGTTCAGAGGTCAGTAACACAGAAGGGCCGCGCCATGGCGTCCGGCTGACGAGGCACAGATTCGAGCCAGCAATTTGAGTGGAGAGTGCCGATGGGCCAACGAATTCTTCCGCAACCGGGTTTTGAAATTTACCAACCACCATCAAGACTGTGTCCGACGAAGAGCGGTTCTGTCCGTCATGCAACGGCCGAACTGCAAGGACGATGTGCAGGCGGTGAAGGTGGTCAACGAGGTGTGGGACAGTTGTTTTCGAGACACGAGACCGTTTGACGAGATATATCGGTGACCAAGGGCCCCTCCAGAGCGGGCCACGATTTTATTTACGCAAGGTGTTGGAGGCGTTTCTTCCGGTTGGCCAGCCTCATCGTCTCAGATTATCTGTTACATCCTCAAACTCCTTTCGATCACATCCATTCAAGTCGAGTCCGACGCCGTCGTCATGCAGATTGCGTGCATGGGATATACAATGCCATGCGTGAAAAGAAATTGCATCACATTAATCCTTCCATCGATCCAAGAATTTCTGCATGGCGGCGTTTGTTGGCGCAGCGGCCGCGACAGCCTAGAGGGGTATCAGCCCGATATCCTTGTCTGCTGATCTGGGGGGTCTTACCGTGTTTTCTCGACTCGAAGTGCTAAAGGTTTGGACAGCGGTCTGAGTCGTGACCGCATTCGGCGTCCCCGCGATCGTGTGGTAGATGGTATATGCGCTGGTGGGAAATTGCGGAGAAGCATTCTTCGCCGTGATCGAAGTCTGAGGCATGGGAGGCATGGGAGCATAGCGAATCGTGCCGGTCTGCAGGGTATATGGTACATTGTATACTGAAGGATCGACGCTCGACGCAGCGGCGGCAGCATTGCCCGCCTGAGCGGCATTGATATCGTTCTGCATGGCCGGTCCCGCCGTGCCTGACACCGTTTGAAGTCCCGCGGTCACGGCGGCAGGAAATGTGCCCGTCATGCTAGACAGGGTGAACCGGTCCGAGTAGTTGATAATCGTCCCCCCCGTGGCCGCGGATACGATCTTGAGGAAGTAGGCGTTTTTCACGTTCCCCCCCAGTCCCGCCGTCAAGGTGGCCGTGGCAGTGTTCCCGTTGGCATAGTTACCGCTGGACACGAGCGTGGCGAGTTGAATCTGCTCCCGGTCAGAATTGATCTCCTGGCCCAGCCGCAGCCGGTCTTACAAAATTGTCGGCGTCATTTCCCCCGGCACAGAGGAAGATTTGGTAGTTGGCCAGTTGAGAGAGTGTGGGAGACGCATCATTATCTTTCCAGGTAATGTCGAGAGACAGTCCCGATATTGCTTCTCCTGCCGTCGGGCCTGTCACCACGGGATAGGCCCAGGTCAATGGGAGCAGCGCCGCAATGAGCAGGACGGTGGTCGGCAGAATCATGTCTGGGGTGTGAGAGCCTCGAATACTAGACTTTGGAGGAGGTGGCAAGACAGCAACTCAATCATTGAATCGTCGTTGCACTGTGGGAAGAAAGAGGAAGTCGTGCGCTGGTGAGACGGAGTGCTGAACCTGGTCAGGTCTCAGGCGCCGCTTGTCAGAAATAGAGAACTACTGTAATTAGCCCTTATGCAAGGTACACCCATCAGCCACAATCTGCCTCCAAATCCGCGGCTTGGCAAGTTTGGAGGCACTTCCCTTTGGCCATCCTCCCCACCCATCATCTTCATCAAACGCATCCACACCCTTTCAGCAACCTCATCGACGCCTTCATCTACTTCATTGACGTCCTTCATCATCGACGCCCTTCATCATCGACGCCCTTTATCATCGACGTCCTTCATCGACGCCCTACCTTCATCGACCCCCACCTTCATTGCCCCCCACCTTCATCCCACCTTCATCCACCCCCCCATAACCACTCTGCCTTCATCGACGCCCTCCGATTATGGTGCTTTGGGGTTTGGTGGATGAAGGATGATATTCCCTAGCTATCTATGGCAAGGTAGGAAGGCTTTATACAGGAGAATCGTGCCGAGAGAGTGTGACCCAAGACCTCTCACTTTAGAAGATCTTTGCCAGATTCAAACTCCCAGCTATGTTCAGCGGCGACCCAAATGTCACCTTGGGTGTCAGAATTATGAATGATACTGGATCCGATCTTCAGTCTATCCTTCCAGCGGACTGGCCGTACTTCAGTACAATCCAAACACGTACACTGGTCACCTTGGTCTGCAGGCGGTGGGCACAGCAAACGGAGTTGCATATCGACAGCACCTCTTCATCGAAATGCAAATCATAAAGGCCGATGGAACAGCTATTACACCATGGTTTCTAGAAACGGCGGTGGTTGCTCCTTTCCCAGCTTCATACAGGCTCTCAGGAAATGCGATGCGAAATCGTCTTTTGCAACTGCTCCAGGAAATGCGACTCTCTTCGTTGCAGAGAAGAAAAATGGCATCGTGACACACTTCCTGTTGTGTAGGCTGTCTTGATGTATCTATCTTCAGTTGGAACCAGACACTGTCATCAATACCACGAGAAAAGACTGATTGAACACGGCCTGCCTAGAAGGAGCGACGAGAAGGATTGGAGGCATCGAGATAGATCTGCCTGTCCGTGGACAAAGAACCGGGACTAATGTGGCCTCCACTTGGCCTGTAAAGTAATGACAAAGTTATACTTGAAAAACTCAACTCAGTCATAGTCTCCCGAATCTTCTTTCCTCGGACTCAAGCTTAATACCTCGCCATCTAAATTAATGGCCCTGGGTCTAGTTGTCAGGAACTGCTGCCAAGCCTACATGGCCCAGCATATACTTAACACACTTGGAGCGTACGTTCCTTTAGCTCCAAGCTTTGAGTCTCTTTCTGTTATTGCTTCTACATTGAATAGTTTCATTCTATCCTCGGGCTACGTAGTGTCCGAGCATCAAGGGAAGAACGTCACCAAAAGCAGCGGCACATCCCTCCAAATTCGGCGGCAAATTTCCCTGCAGCCTGCGTTGAATCGCATCGGCAATGCCTTGAGTGATCAACTTCGACGACCACGGGCGCAGCCATGAGCTGGTCGTCGCCGCACGGCTGGCCCACGAGGCTGTTCTCCGGTGATCCTGTCATCATCCTCCTCGCGCTCCTGGTGGCCTTGACTCTTCCACTCGCGCTGCACTTCTATTTCTTCACGACCTCTGGCCGTGCTGCTGTCGTTCCAACTTTTCTCCTTCTTGGCCCCAGTGGCGCCGGGAAGACGTCGCTCGTGTCTCTGGTGAGGCGTCCAAAGGCCGACGGTTTCATGCAGTGTGGCTAATAGCTGTAGCTGCAAAAGCGCTCCGCCAACTTGGATGCCGCAGAAGCGTCCCCGACTCGGACCTCGCAAATTCCCTCCAAAATCAGTTTACTTCTTCCGCCATCGGTACCATTAGGTTCGAATAAGTACCGTTCAGAGAATGATTCGTCCCTTCAAGATGGTGCCATCCAGCCGACCCGATATCAGATGGTCGATACACCTGGTCATGGCAAATTGAGATATGAGCAAGGGTTGTCCCAGTTACAGGACCCGTCGATCCGCGGCGTGATCTTTGTCGTCGACGCCGCGGTGCTCGACTCAAGCGACTCATCCGCTTCTCACGATACGGCGACCTATTTGCATGATACCTTGCTCGCTCTTCAACGGCGCAAAACCGGAAAGGGCAGCAGCCGAGCCACGACTGATATACCGGTCCTGATCGCGGCGAACAAGCAAGACTTGTTTACGGCGCTCCCGGCGGGCGCGGTCAAGGATCGACTTCAAACCGAAATCGAGCGGGTCAGAAAATCCAGAAGCAAGGGCCTGACTGCCATTGGCCAGGAGCCCGACATGGACGCCGAAGAGGACGTGCTCGGCGGTGGTGGCGAAGAGCAGTTCAGCTTTCAGCTGATGCAAGAGGAATACGGCATTGATGTCGACATCCTTGGTGGTGCCGTCAGGGGCGAGGAGGCAGGGAAAGGCGTGAGACGGTGGGAAGAATGGATCGGCAGCTGCCTGTGACGATATACCTTGGGCATCAGAGTTTGGCCCACTTCTATTCTCCTATTTGCATAGGACTTGCTCTAGTCTACCTTTTAAAAGAAAGTAACTGGCCGCAATTCCCATCCCTTTCAACCAACTTTCGCTCAACCCCCTTCCAGACAGTGGACACCACAGCGTGCTCGCCGCATAGATGGTCAGGCAGTTCTCACGCGACGTTGGGCCATATTAGTACCAGAGTGGCGTCCTTGACCTCGGGGACCAACCATCGGCCTGCGGTAATTTGCTCTCAGACTCAGATGATTATAGGAACCGATAAATTGCGTGAGCATGTCCTCAAACAAAACCTCGACTGTACAGATCTTGCCGCTCTTGGCTCTGGTATCTCGGGTCATCTTGTGCACTTGGAGGCAGATCTTGATATGGGTCGTACTCGGTCGGAATGCTGCCGACGCCTGGCTTCAAGTAGAGCAGGAGCCGGTATGCGCTGTTGCCATTCAAATAATATCGGTGCAACTTTTTGCTTCGCAGGAATCCCAATCCTTCATACAGCTTCATTGCCGCCGTGTTGGTTTCCTCCGTTTCGAGGGCGATCTCATCCGCGTCTTTGGAGATCATGAGGTCAATGGCCTTGCTCACCAGCGTCTTCGCGATTCCCTTGCCTCGGTGGCGCTCTTTGGTCGCCAGCATGGCAATATACCCTCTCAGCGGGCCTCCGCGGTGTGGTTCCAATTTACAAATGACGATGCCCGCCAGCCGATTGTGATCGGTAGTGTCCAGGGCCATGAAACATAGCTCGGCCCATTGATAGAGGAAGTAGCGGTAGACGTAGATGCTGTACGGTTCGGAAAGATCCTTCGAGATCAGTTCACGGATTTGCGGGAGATATTCACCCTCTTTGGCCAGCGAATACTGTTCGTAGACAATCCCGGGAGGAGAGGTCTGGAATGATGCGCCGACCGAGCTTGTTACATTCTGCGACTTGGTCTCTGGTGTCGGCGCCGCATCGTCGCCGCTGCTCATTGTAATACGCGATCATGAGTTTGACGGGGGGCTCGCCATTGTCGTCTTCGGGCCGCGTGATTGAGTTGCTCTAATTCAGAGTGCGAGTGCGGGTGCAACTCTAGTGCAATGGCTAGAGGCTCTGCATGTGAAATTCCGCCCAGCTTTCGTGTCAGTCAACAAACGCCGCCTGTGATCTGCCTCTGGATAACCCAGCTATTTGCCTGTTCGCTCGGTATCCACGGCGGTCGCCATGTCTGGTCTTCGCCGTCGCATCGTTGATGAAGTCAAAGACTCCCCTTCGTCCCCCTCTCCGGGGGAGGTGACCGCCGAGCCAAATGAAGAAACCAAGCTCACTTCGACCACGGGTGAGAAGCTCGGGCAAAGCGGAGGCAGCAAAGGCAGCAAAGGCAGCAAGAGGAAATCCAGCTTGATATTTATTTTGGGAGGTATCCTGGGTCTATGCGTCGCCCTCTTCTTCGCCCAACAGCAGGAGGTCATCAAACTGGAGGGGATCCTGGACGTCAACTTGGACAGCCTGATGGACGCGATCCCGGTGGGAATAGTGAATGACGCCAAAGATCTGACCAAAGCCGAACGAGATGCGGTCAACTACGACTCTTTCGCGGTCGGCCTCCATTTGCAGGCCCTCGGGATCACCGCCCAGCATCCGGTGATCATGATCCCGGGCGTCATCTCGACCGGGCTTGAATCATGGTCGACAGACGAGGAGTCGAGACAGTACTTCCGCAAGCGTTTATGGGGCTCGTGGTCCATGATGCGGGCCCTCGTCATGGATCAAGCGTCGTGGAAGAAACATATCATGCTGGATAAGTACACGGGCCTGGATCCGCCAGGAATCAAACTACGAGCCGCTCAAGGGTTCGACGCGACCGACTTTTTCATCACAGGATATTGGATCTGGAATAAGATCTTGGAGAATCTGGCCACGATCGGTTATGATCCGACCAACGCGTACACGGCCGCCTACGACTGGCGCCTGTCGTACGCCAATCTCGAGGTTCGAGATCAGTTTTTCACCCGGCTCAAGAGCTACATCGAGATCGCGCACCGGACGTCAGGGAAAAAGGTGGTTCTTATTTCACACTCCATGGGCAGCCAAGTCTCGTTCTACTTCATGAAGTGGGTCGAGCACAAAGACCATGGAAACGGAGGCTCCACATGGGTGGATGACCACATTGACTCGTGGATTAACATCTCGGGATGTATGCTGGGGACGGCCAAAGACCTTCCGGCCGTCCTGTCTGGTGAAATGAAGGATACCGCACAGCTCAACGCCTTCGCCGTCTATGGTCTGGAGAAGTTTCTCTCCAAGGAAGAACGCGCGGAGATCTTCCGGGCAATGCCTGGCATCTCTTCCATGTTGCCCAAGGGCGGCGATGCCGTCTGGGGCAACCACACCTGGGCCCCCGACGACCTTCCACCTCCCATCCAAAACATCTCCAACGGAGCTTTCATCTCGTTCCGCCCGCCGCCGCCCAATTCGACCCAAGCGCCTCATCAGAACCTCACGATGGGCGAGGCGTTCGATTACCTCATGGAGAATGCCGAAGACTGGTACGTCGACGCCGTCAAGCACGCTTACTCCCACGGTGTCGCCCACACCAGTGCTGAGGTGGAATTCAACGAGAATGTGCCGAGCACGTGGATGAACCCACTCGAAGCTCGACTGCCGCTCGCACCAAACCTGAAAATCTACTGCTTTTACGGCGTGGGTAAGTCGACCGAGCGCTCATATTACTACAAGGAGACACAGAATCCGCTGTATCCGAACATGAACTTGAGCATGGACACGTCCGTCCACTCCCCCGCGATCGGTTCAAACGGAAACGGTCCCCGCTACGGCCAGACTGACTACGGCGTCACTATGGCCGAAGGCGACGGCACCGTCAACCTGCTATCTCTCGGCTACAACTGTGCCAAAGGCTGGCGGCACATCCACCGGTACAACCCGGCCAACATAAAAATCACGACGTTCGAAATGCCGCACGAGCCCGACCGGTTCAGCCCCCGTGGAGGGCCCAACACCGGCGACCACGTCGACATCCTGGGTCGCAGTAGCCTCAACGACCTCATCCTGCGCGTGGCCGGTGGCAGAGGCGGGGAGATTGAGGACAGCTACCACAGTCGCATCTGGGAAATTAGTGAAAAGGTGAAGATTTTTGACGACGAATGACGAGCGGCGGCGACGGCCCTGACCATCCTGACGAATTTACTTGGACACGAGCTAGCATTCCACACGATGTCAAGAGGAAGGGGGGAGAGAGCATCGGAATGGATACAGCTTTCTCTTTCCCTGCCAGTACATGCCTCGCGGCGGTGACACTGCATTCATATATAGACATTCTCACAAAATAGAACTGATCTCCGGCGAGACTGTTGTTAGCTGGCGGGCTAACTGACTGGCCGTTGATGTCAGCCTTATCATTGATAGACGGGGGGGAGCTGAAAACGAGATTGTGATGGGCACAACTGGAGCAAAACTCCCGCAGACAAACGTGTACATGAAAGATTATGTTCCAGCAGTGTCTATGTCATCCTCTTCCATAGCATATTACAGTCACAACGACCAAGTCACAACGTGATTTCAGAGTCAAGCGTGCTTCCAAAGTCATGCGTGCTTCTCAGGTCAAGCTGCTTCCCAAATCAAGCCTCCTTCCCAGGTCAAGCTGCTTCCCAAGTCAAGCGTCCTTCCCAGGTCAAGCTGCTTCCCAAGTCAAGCGTCCATCCCAGGTCAAGCTGCTTCCCAAATCAAGCCTCCTTCCCAGGTCAAGCTGCTTCCCAAGTCAAGCGTCCTTCCCAGGTCAAGCTGCTTCCCAAGTCAAAGCGTGCTTCCCAAATCAAGGCGTGCTTCCAACCTCGAAATCCGCAAAATCAGCAAAAGCCAGACGCATGAGAGTGGAAATCTCGGCGACAAACGGTAGAGACATGAACTTGGTGTCGGCTGCCTCTGCCGGTGATGGGGTTTGATCTTGATCCTCCAGAACCGCTTCCATCGGCCGCCACGGCGCCGATGCAGATATGGAATCGACAGCGTCGGCGAGCTCGGACTCCTTCCGGGCCAGGCCTCGATCTGGATCGGAGAGTTTCTCCAACCTCACATCAATGGCTCGGTCCATGAGGGTGATCCTGTCCACCGATTCCGACAATCGCGAAGAGATCCATTCACGATCCATCTGATAGGCCCCGTTGAGCAGCTCGAACAGCTTCTCGCGGGACATGGGTTTGAAGTACTTCCAGGCATTGAGGTCTCGATGCATCAGGACATACGCGAGCTTGAGCTGTTCCTCTCTCGATTCGCCCTCTGGCACGGTGAATGCCAGCCATTCCATCGGGTTCGGCGAGGAACACAACTGGCAGAGGAGCGGAAAGTGTGAGTGGAAGTCTGTTGTGTCCAGGTCCGTCCCGACAATAACCTTGCCCGCCAAGGATCGCCATATATGCGACCGGGAATTCTGTTCGGGGGCGCCTCTCACCAGGCTCCGGGTCACGATGTTGTACATGATGTAGGAGATGGTGCCGTGCGTCGCCGCATATCTCCACAGGAGTCGACACAGATTGTAGCATCGGCGCCGCCACGCGGCCATAAAGACCAGATGAATCATCTTGTCATGCCTTCGCCCGTCCTCGGCCAGGATTTGCTCCAGGAGCGGGAGAGAATCCTCGAGACTGTTTCGCCGCACGTGGAGCTGAAGGAAGTACTTCTGACTGCGAGTGTCGAGGTGGATGCTTCGCTCCCGGGCCAGTGCCAACAGCTGGCCGGCGATGTCCCACTTTTTGTATTTTCCACATTGATGGATCATTTGGTTACATGTGGGCGGCGACAGCCATCCCAAGCCCCATATTTCGTCCATGCGATTGATAGAGGCCAAGAACGTGGCAGGCGATTTCGCCCACATGACAAAGTCTTTCTTCACAATGGCTTGCGTCAAGAAGGTCATCGCCTCCACATTCATCCGGACGCCCTGTTGTTGAATGGTGGACAGGAATTCACGGCGATCTGGCCGGGACGCCAGGCTCGCGCCGAGGATGGCCCAGGTCCACCCGTCGGGGACGACACCTCTCGCCTGCATGTCGGATACCAGCGTATAGAGGAATTCGGTGTTCATGGTCTTTAATGCACCGCCGATCAGGTGGTTGAACGTGGTGATGTCGGGTTTGAGGTTGAGTTCGGTCGCTCGGCTGTACATCCAAAATGTCGTGGCCATCAGATCGCTGTGTGGACACAGGAAATGGAGAGCGGTATTCAACGCTCCTACCGAAGCGTACTTGGACGCCGAAGGATCGAAGAAGAGATCTCTCAACATCATGGCAATGTGTTCGTTACGCGTCTGGCGACCTCGCAACTTGTCCCAGCTCATCAACCGCGGCATGTCCATCGATACGAGGTCCGAGACGTACTGGGCGAAAGACCGGACGGACCATGTTTCTGAGCGAGTCGGCTCTCTCGATTGGGCGTCTTTGCCTCCTGGACCGCCATCCTCTGGCGGAAGAGTCCTTTGGGCTTCCGCCGCCAGAAGATCCTCTCGCGTTAATTCGGTCGCTCTGGAAGATCCACACAGGACCACTTGAAGGAGATCCTCATTCTCCAGGGTTTTCTGCAGAACATGAACTTCGCAGCCCGTTCCGGCATGGTGGATCCACATGTTTGGCGCAACCATCGTTGTCAGTTTCTCGATCGTTCGCTTCCGCAAGTACACGGTCGTGCCCCTCCGGGGAAGGTCCTGGCTGTCCCGAATGGTGGACAGCACGGCAGCCAGCATTCTCCAATCCCGACTCCCGGCATTGCGCTTTCGCTTCCTCGCCATCATTTTACCGTTGCGAGCCAGCCGCACCTCAGCTCTCGCATCTTGTTCCATGGCTTCCTCCCGCCGGGCGATCGGGCGAAGAGCGAGACTGCTGGAGGCACACGGAATTCCCATGCTCAAAGGCGACGATGCCATCGAAGGATGGAGAAGCTGGCGGCGTGCCCACGAAGAACGATCTCGGGCTCGCTGCGTCTCGGCTTCGATGACTTCGGTGACGGACGGTTTGCGCAACGAGTATAGTCTTTGTTTACCTTCTGATCGCCGAGTCTCTTTTCTGGCTGCCTCCCACCGGACGGCCTCATCGTGAACGTGTCTCGAGCGGACAGACGGCCGCGGTGCGGCCGAATGGAGTCCGTCTTGAGGCCCCTGACCAGGAACCCTCAGTTCTGACGACTGAGCGTGCTGCTGCCTCGCTGCCGCCGTGCCCAGCCATCGTGGGTAGAGAAAGAGCAGAGGGTCACAGCCGACTGATGAATCTGAGGTGAGGAAGGGTGACTTTTTGAGCTTCTGAGTCAAGCAGCCACGGCTGCATGAGAACATAAGATTCCGCTTGAAGCATGAGATACTTTACACCCGTGCCAGGCCGGGCAATCGCATGCTCCGATAATAGTGGTACCGCTCGAGATCGAGTAATTGCAATGAGGGTCTTTGCCTAACCTGCACAAAATGCCTGCTGGTTGCATTCTGCCCAATGCTTGGCGTTCATTGAATGGAAAGAATATCACGTGATGCAGCGCCCAGCCACCATGACGCGCTCAGCCACAGTGACTTGCGCCAGCGCACCCAGCCGTGGCGCTCAAGCCGCGCCTCGATACCGCTCCAGCTGAGGCGAGAGGCTGCATCAGGGGCAATCTTCGCAATTAACCGTGTCAAGTTTATTATTGAAAAGCTATCCTGTCTTCTTCTCGTTCAGAAAGCCTTTGTGCTTGCGACTCTACTTGACCGCCGTCGTTCGATCGTCGCAACCACAACCCCTTGTCTTCGTGTCTTTCCCCATCAAGAGATACCCATGTCTCGAGGCAGCACCGCCGCGGCGAATCTGATCCCTTTGATCATCCTTGCGGTCGTGGTCTTAGCCGCTGGGGCCATTGGCTTCGTGGCGTACAAAATCGCGACCGAAGTCAAAGGCCACACAAAGGAAAAGCTCCAGAAGAAAAACATTTTATTCTCACGAACGGGCATGAAGGTGGGAGTGAAAGAGGTCACTCGCGAGCAGCAAGAGGACAGCACACAAAGGTGAGAAGACACTGGCGCGTGTCGGTTCGGTGCTGCCGAGACTAATGGATGCAGTGTGATTGTGAAAGTGTGGAATAATGCCACCTGGCCTGCATACAAGTCGCGCCTGGGTTGGGGTCAGTCGAAGTCAGGGAGTCCAGCGACGACTCCAGGCGTGGGGACGGAGAAGCGGCATCTGTAACGAGGTGAGTTGGTCGTGGCATCTACCTTTGCTTCGCTAATTCGCCCAGGATTTCGCCATTTGCTGCTCAAAGCAGCAGGCCCGAGTTTATCTCGCACGACGGTGGGCATCTGCCGACACGCGTCCAGCCAGGCCGTGAGGACGAAGTGGGAGAGTCACGCTTGACCATGATTTGACCATGATTTGACCATGATTTGACAATGATTTGACAATGATTTGCCACAATGGACGGATAGATTGAAGAGTTCCGGTTTGACGTTGAGGAAGCGCTCTTTGAATCCAACAATTCTAATTCTTTGCCCAGTGGTCTATGCCGGAAGGTATGGACTATGACAACGGACGCATGGAGGCCAATGGAAATAATCAGGGAACTGTCAGGAATGGCATATTCAAAGAATTAGGGGTAACTGAAATACTAGACCCCGTCAAAACCGCTCATCTGTTTTCGCCTGAGGAAAGCTCGGCACTGTGGCCCCAGTTTTGATACAGGTTTGCGAGGCCGCCGAGATGGGAAGTAGGGGAAATCTGAGAACCCGAACCTCATGGCAACAGTCCCTTTGGCAGCGGCCACAATTGTCGACGGCGGATGTGAGCATGACTGAGCCACCCCAGCCGACCCAATGCTCGAATTGGCGCAAAGTTGGAGACGCGGGATCGTGTGGTAGCGAATCAGTACACGCCCTCGGCCGGCTGAGGCTGAGCTTTTCGTCACCTTGCAGCAGACGCGGTTATTTTCTCAGCGGTCGCACAAGTAGTCCTGTCAGGCCCGCAGTAGTCGCTGAGGACGAACATCAGCCGGGTCGGACGTCGCGCGGCGGAGAGGTACTGGACTGATGCACAATTTACATAACTGAAAGCTCGTGAGAACCATGGAAGAATCATGGCAGAGGCACTGCTCCCATCTTCGGCCGAGCATGAGGAGATTGATAGAGTCGTCGGAGCCGTCCTTGCTCCAGGGTCTGAGATTAGAGTGACCCAGGATTTGTCCGGGAAGCCAACCCGGTGAAACGAGCCTGGGGGAGGGAAATTGCACAAGGCTTCTTGGGTCGTTCTCGGCTCATCTTGGGTCGCTATCCGCCTGCGCCAGTTCTGCTGGCTCCCGTTGCTCCCCTGCCAAATTTCACCCAGCGAACTCTATCTCCGCCGTGATCCTTTCGATGTCTATCCGCTGATGAAGAGGAAAGGTGGACTGGTGTTGGAGAGCATGTTCATCGTAAAGGGGGGGCCGACAGAGACAGCCACATCACCGACATCATTATTTTTCCGCAGCACGACCTCGTGACGACACTTGCATGCATATCCTATCAATCTTGACCATTCGGCGGCTTTGTGCCTGAGCACGGACGGGAAAAGAGGAGGCATTGGTGGCCAGCTCCAGACCTAGACGGGGGGGGAGGGTGGTGCACCACTCATAAACCAAGCAGCTCGGAGTCCAAAGGATCGCGCCCTTGCGGGTTCGCTTTCCTCGGATCGCCGACCTTCTGAAATTCCTGGACTTGGCCGAATCCAACCATCCACTAACCATGATGGTCGCTGCCTGCTCACCTAAGCGTTCTCACCACTCATCTTTCATCTCATCAAGGCTTTCCCGGGCTGCCCGGATCCTCTTTGAACGATTCTTCTCTTCCCTGCCTTCTACTTTATCTCCCTTCCCTCCGTCTCTCCCACTCGCCCACTGATACACACACTCTCTCTCGCACGCCGTGTGTCCTCCTTTTCTCGTCGCTGTCGCAGTCGCCATCGCCGCCGCCGCCACTGTCTCTGAAGCCAGCCTCCGACCGTCCTCGTCACCCCGCCCGGCCTCGTCCCACCACTGCCTCAGCAACGCTGCGCGCCCGCCGGCGCAATGCAGCCCAATCTTTCGCCGTGGAAGGAATCGTCAACACCGAAGAGACAAGTTCAGATCCCATGGCGGTCGATAAAGCTGCTTGTTCCTCATCGACTGCGTCGGAGGTTACGGTCGAAGCTACGAAATCGACAGTCGGCCGCCTCGTCGGTCGCCGCGCTGCAGACCTCATTCTCGATTGCACACACTGTCCGATCGCTTCAACAGCACAAATGGTCGATATATGATGGGCAATGGCTGATTCTGGCCGTGGTGGGCATTTTTTCCCTCTACATCATCGAGACGCCCGGTCCATTGGTGAAGGCGGCCGTGGCGACCGTCCTGCTGGGCTCATTACTCTTCCCGGTCACCCGCCAATTCTCTCGGCCATTTATGCCGATCGCTGCCTACCTCATATGGTTCTACGCGTGCCGGTAAGATAGATGCTGTCGGGCGGCCTGTCGCGAGTCCTGTACTGACCATGGACGAACAGATTTATTCCCAGCGAGTGGAGGCCTCCGATTTGGGTCAAAGTTCTCCCCGCGCTCGAAAACATCTTCTATGGTGCCAACCTGAGCAACATCCTGTCCGCCCACCAGAATGTCGTCCTGGACCTCTTGGCCTGGTTCCCCTACGGGCTGGGCCACTTCGGGGCCCCCTTCGTCTGCTCGGCGATCTTGTTCGTCTTCGGGCCTCCCACCACCGTTTCCGTGTTCGCGTTCACGTTTGGGTGGATGAACTTTATCGGCGTGACCACTCAGGTTCTCTTACCCAATTCGCCGCCGTGGTACGAGAACATGTATGGGTTGGCGCCGGCCAACTATTCGATGCAAGGCTCGCCGGCGGGTCTGGCGCGCATCGACCAGCTCTTGGGAATCGACCTGTACACCTCCGGTTTCACCGCGTCACCGATGGTTTTCGGAGCCTTCCCATCCCTCCATGCGGCCACGTCGACCCTGGAAGCGCTCTTCATGAGTCACGTCTTCCCCCCGCTCGCCCCTCTGTTCGCCTTCTACGCCATGTGGTTGTGGTGGGCCACCATGTACCTGTCGCATCATTACGCCGTGGACCTGGTGGCCGGGAGCCTTCTGGCGTACGTCATGTTCTACTTTGCAAAGGCCAACTTCCTCCCCCGTCTGCAGCCAGACAAGAAAGTCCGATGGGATTATGACTACATTGAGATCGGTGACAGCTCTAGCGAGTATGGCTACGGTCTGGCTGGCCTGGACGAATCGAGTCCGGACAGCGATGAATGGACCTTAGGCTCCTCATCTTCCATCTCCTCTGGTTCGATGAGCCCGACTGAAGAAAATCCGCATACCTGGACCGATGCGTACTCCACTTACGAGATATGATCCGACCGACGCCGACATATCACCTACTCTCATCCACCACACCACCCGCCTTCTCCATCCCGCCTCGCATCGAGTGCGGATCCATTTTTCAGCGTGGAGTTATCGCGATCATGGAACGCTTCACGGACGACCGCACATGAGCGACTTTTACACATAGACACTTGTAATATTTTCGAGACCATTTGGCCGCATTATTGGACGGCCAACCCGACAAGGCTGCATGCTATGGCGTTTTATGGGACACATTGTCCGAAGAGAAACTCAGCACAGCATTCCGGCCACGGAGTTCTTTTTGGAGGGGATGATTCAAACAGCGGCTACTGTTACCGCTTGGACATTCGCTTGTACAATACTATATCATTATGACCGGGTCACGACACTCGCTAGAGACAGACTCAGCTGGGGGTGGAGCACTGGCTCCGAGGATGTTTGAGAAGCTAGGTAAGCTGAGGTTTTGGGGGACCAACTCCCTGTGGAGGGCTCAATGGCCACATTGTGTAGAGAGACCGCGCTTACAGGTCTCGCTTTCACATGTTCGGCCTCCAATCGAGCAGGCGGGAGGTCAAGAGCAGGGTAAATCCACGTTTCAGATCCTGTCACCGTCCGCTGGAACGCACTCGGGGTGAATTTGTGGGCCGAAATGAGGCTTGAGACGCGCTCCGAACGTCGTGGAGGGGCACCTCGAGTGGATAATCCTAATCTAATACTTAATGGTAATATCCAATTTCTGATACCTAGCACCTGTTTCATGTCTCGGCTTGTTGACTTTTGATTGGCCTCTGTGGCATGGGTCTGGGGTCGCCTTGCTCAGCCTTGACTTCGGCTAATGTGATGCCACATTGTCGTTGTTGAGCTGACCGGATCTTGCCAGACAAGAGTAAGGATGCCGAGTTCGGTAAATATGGGGAACCATCACGCTCAGTTCTGGGCAAGGTCGCGTGTAGGTCCCACAAGCACACCGTCTGTGCGTCTGAGGGTCAAGCGCTCAGTTCCAAGCGCGTCAGCCGTCGTGCAGGATCTCGAGCGAGCATCTATTCGATGCCTGCTTACCTGTTGTACAATGTGGTACGATGCTGTGCCTCCCACTCCATTCTCCCTGGATAGTGGAGCGAGACAAAAATAGTCGACATTTCGACCTAGGGGAACTTTGCAGATGCAGGTTTGAGAACTTACTTTGGCATGGGTCCCCGGCCTTCCATATGCATATTTGTCCAAGGGCTGTTGGTTGAGCTCAGGTGAGCTGAACGTTCGCAGAGAGAGGAAAGGATTGGTCCGTCAGGTCAGTAGAACTGACAGCCAGCCCACCCGCAGTAAGACACCCGAGAGCCAGCGCGGCAAAGATATTCGTGCATTTTGACGTCTGTCAGGGTGTGGGCCGTTCGGGATCACGAGTTCAGTGTCTTTGGCGGTCAGGATTTTTGACCCAGATCGGATGCTCAGCATGGGACAACTGGTGCTAGTGATGGCTGTTATCGTTGAACGACATACAGTCCGAATCCGTATGTCGTTGCAGATGGCTTTGCTGTCGCTCAGCCTGGCCAATGATGCGGCCTCTCATGTACAGCTGGATGGCGTCGTCCACACTGCGCCGGCCACGAGTCTTTTCGTGAGGAGACGCATGTGATGGTCTGTTTGGGCGAGACTGAGTTGAAGAATTCTGCGGCTTCCCCAACCATGTTAGATGGGATTGTACTCATCGTGAAAATCTTGTTTCTGAAATCGTATTCTTGGTCGTTGTCAGTGTCCAAGGGAGTCGGGATCCCGCTGTCTTTGGCCATACCCGATGATAGCTTCTGCAGCAGGTAGTGACTTCCCTAGGCAGTTTGGACTAATTTGGTTGGTTTCCGAGCCTTGTATCTTCCAGCTCAGCACTGCACCATTTCGCGCACCGAAGCGCTCCAGACATGTTGGACGGAGCAGAGAGCAAAGAGTGATATGGAAGGGAAAATCGACACAGGCAGCGGACTGTCAATAAGGATGTATGTTTCCCAGCAGGATAGAGCTGCACAGTGGCAGGGATATTGGCGAACTGAGTGTTCTCTTTCTCTAATAGTGCATGGTGTAATTAGTTAATTTCTTTCTGGTCGTCACATAATATAGGTCCGACAGCGGACGGTGTCACGTGATTAGATGTCGAGAACAACATCAGACTCACCTTCTGGCCCTTAGCTAGTCAAGGGACCAACAGAGACACATACAACCTAGTTGGCTGCGACTAGATGACCAATTCAACTTCAACATTGCTCTAACTAGGTTGGAAATTTTGTGAGCATCAGCGAGCTCCACGACGCTCTTGCTCTAGCAAGTCATAGATGACTGTTTCCGCTACACTCTGCTTTGGCTTGGTTCCCATGCCAGCTGGAGGTGGGGCATTGAATGCTGGTACGCTTCGGAGACCCGACCCCTTTGCAACTTCCAACACCGTCCCACCGGGCCATTTGGAAGATTCCGTCAACTCGACCATGCTCTCCGCCACTTCTTCAGGCATGAGACAGTTCTCTGGCTTGATGGAGTAATTTTCCACGTCTTGCGGCCTCTCGGTCCATAAACGAGTATACACCATACTGCAAAGTCAGTCCCTCTTCCCGTATGTGCAGAAGACAGCACTCACCCCGGGGAGCTGGCGACCACCTTGATGCCCAACTTCTCGTCCAAGTCTTCCAGACTCCGGGTGAACCCACAGACGGCATGTTTGGTCGCGACATACAGCGGAGCTGTCAAATTTGGAGCCTGACCAGCGATGGACGCCACGATTAAAATGACTCCTTTCTTATTCTTTTGCAGGAGCTGGCGGATCGCAATCCTCGTGAATTTGATTGGATGCGACACGTTGACGTCGACGGTGGTATAGTGGTCTTGCTCGGTGTCTTGCCAGAAGTTGGACCATACCTGTCTGCGTCAGCCCAGTGTTAGATGCACTGCTCGGTTATCCCACGGACCGGTTCAAAAATGCCCGCTCCGGCGACATAGCTGGCGGTGTCAGCTGGCACATGTGGCAACTGATCCTAACCTACACATCTGGCACATCACCATATTCTTGTTCCGAAACCGTGACCAGGCTTTGCAGTTGGTCCCATTTGGTCACATCTGTTTTCTGGAATTTGACGGATCCATCTTTCACCGTTTGCAGCCACTTCTCGGCTTCCGGGGTCAGCTTGATGTCGCCAATGATCACCTTGGACTGGCGTTGGTGACATAATTTTGCGAACTCGAGGTTAATACCTGGACCGTGTCAGCCTATCTCCGCTTTGCGGGGGAAAACTATACCAGATCCCCCCCCTGTGATGACGACAATTTTTCCTGCCAGAGGAAAGTTACCGACCACCATGATGAACCGGATCAAGTGACCAAGATTCTGATCGAGTCCTGCCTCGTGAGCCTTAAGAGGTGGGAAGAAGCATCCTACCGGAAGCAATAACACATGTCCCGGGAAGCGCTGCAAAGAGTCGGTCCGGAGGGCACTCCATAGAATCGGTCGAGACAGAATGGCCCCTCACCGGAACACATTGAAGCCTGTTCCGAGACAGTTATAGGTACCCAAGAAATTAACCCTATACTCGGTTTCCCCCTTGGCCTCAACATCTGCGACAGTCATGACGATGTTTCCCTTGTTGGCAATTGGGTTAGTGGCCGTCGGGGCTGCCCTGGTGTTCAAATTGTGGAATTTTGGGCGGAGGCCCAAAGACTATCCACCCGGTATGACGCCCAGCTTTGAATCAGCTCCGAGCCGCTGACTGGAAGCAGGCCCTCCAACTATTCCGGTTCTTGGAAATTTACATCAGATGCCTTTGTCGAATCTCCATGCCACTTTGGACAAGTGGGCGAAAGAATGTAGGACCATTGGTTCTATATTTCCGAAGCTAACTAACGTATCTGAGATGGACCTGTTTTCTCCCTCAAATTGGGTGCAATGAACATGGTTGTTTTGAATTCTGACCAAGCCGTGAAAGATCTCTTCGACAAGCGCAGCAGCATCTATTCGAATCGTGTGAACAATTTTCTGCGGAACTACGGATATGGTCTGATGATCTCGAACAGAGAGTAAGTGACTTCTGTTCGACATCTATTTATCCGGTCTCTGACCGGCTCAGCAACGATGATATATGGCGGCGCCAGAGGAAAATGTACCATGTCGCTCTCAACCACACTTCTGCGAATAAGTACCTACCTTATCAAGTAGGTCGTTAAGCCAGGAAGGATACTGGATTACTCACTCCACGATAGGAATTCGAGTCCAAGCAGCTGTTATGGGATTTACTGGAGAAGCCATTTGACTCGTTCGACCATCTGAAGCGATACACGACAAGCACGGGCTCCACGATTGCCTACGGGTGGAGAACTCAATCGGCCGACAACAAGGCGGCAAAGACCATGTTCGAGGTCGGCGTTCTCCCATCAATATCAATAAAGAGGCTGACTTGAAATGGTTAGTGGATTGACGGGTACACGCTCGTTGGGACCAGCGCCCAAATTCCAGAATTCTTCCCTTTCACAGCCTTCATTCTCAAGCATGTCCCCGCGAGGTTCAATTCACTCACCAAAGAACTGTCCCGACTTATCAAGCTCGAGAAGGACCTTTGGATGGGCCTGCTCGACACAGCAAAAAGCAAGATCAAGGAAGGAAAATTGAACCCTTGTAAGTCTGCTCCCGTTCCACATTGCCGAGTTATCTATCTGACCTGGTAGGCTTTTGCGGTGATATGATCACGAATCGTGACAAAGACAGATTGAGTGATATGGAGACTGCTTTCAACGCGGGACATTCCTGGGCCGGTGCAGCGTAAGATGGAGACCAGGGTCGGAATACAGGCTGACCATAACAGTGATACCACGTTCAATACCCTCCTGGGCTTTGTCAAGGTGAGGACGACTTTCGACCACACATTGGATTGAGACTGATGGCCGGAGGCAATGATTCTATATCCCGAAGTTCAGGCGCGAGCGCAGAAAGAGCTCGACACAGTGATCGGATCGAGTCGACTGCCACAGTTTGAAGATTGGGGGTCTTTACCCTACGTCCGAAGCATTGTCAAAGAGACTTTGAGATGTACGGCCGATGACATTGTGTCGGCCAAACTAACGACAGCCAGGGAGTCCGCCCACACTGCTGGGTATTCCTCACTCGGTCAGCAGAGACGACGAATACATGGGCTATCGGATCCCGGCCGGGGCCGCTATTGTTGCAAATGTCAGTACCTCGGTCTGTTTCAGGCTTTTCTCACCAATTTCAAGGCATGGACCATCAATAATGACCCGAATCGAGCGCCAAACCCGCGAGAATTCAGACCTGAGCGATACTTAAATGACGCGGCATCCTCGTCCGAGTCAGCGGCTAAAGCGAATCCCGCCGATCGCGATCACTTTGCGTTCGGGTCCGGACGTCGAATCTGCCCGGGAATGTTCGTTGCCGACCGCAATCTCTTCATGGCCGTGTCCAGAATGCTGTGGGCTTTCGAGATCGAGCGCGGGAAGGACGTCCATGGCAACGACATCCCTATTGACCCTGACGCGATGACGCAAGGATTTGTCACGGGCCCGGTACCGTATAAGTAAAGATATCACGATTCGCATGTTGAGCCCATACTGACTGGGGATGTTGCAGGTCGAAGTTCGTTCCACGGGATGAAGCTCGGGTAAAGATGATTAGGGATGGATGGGCCGCGGCTGCGGCCTATCTCGACGAAGAAGGCAATTATTCTCAGGAGTGGTATCAAAAAGAGTTTGGGAAGAACAAGTGAGGTGAATGAGTACGAAGCAATCGGGATTGACCAGCAACAGCTACAGTACTTTTCTAGTGTCAGTTCTCGACTGTGGAGGGCGCGTTGCCAACCAATTAATCCTAGTTAATGAAGACTTGACTCTCAGTCCTCGACTTGGTGGTGAGTCGACTCCCGGTCCTCTTCATGTCTCCCGAATTGAATCACGTGATTAAAAGTCTGCTTTATTTACTGGTCTAGAACATTGGGATATCATTTTCCGACCAATAGGACGAGTCTCAGGAATGAATCGACTCTAGAATCGACTCCTCGGTCTCTGAGAGATGGCTAAGTGACCAAGACTAACTCTTTGGCGACGCTGCTCTCAGTTCCGAGGTAGACAACTCTCTCCGGAGTCCGGATCGTGGCTAACCCGGGGTTCCGAGAAAGACAACGAACGCCTTCAACTCTCTCAAAGTGAGAATTTGTGTCATTACGGATCAAAATCATTCCGTCTGAGAACGTGTCCGAGCTCGCGATCATTAGGCCAAGTCTCACGAGACAACATGTCTGAAACAGTCACGTTCTTTGGATTTGTGACTAGGAAAAAAGGCACGACCCGTGAAGAGTTCTCGAAATACTGGAAGGAGAAACATGGGCCATTGGTCGCTGAATGGCTTGCTAAGAGAGGCGCAATCAACTACAGACAGGTCAGGGCCACGAAATCAAATGCGGCCGTGCCGTCATGATCTGATAGATTAACATTTCTTCCCAGTTCCATATCGCTGAAGGTCAGGACGTTCCCCCGGGGCTGGATTACGATGGTGTGGTCCAGTTGGAAGCTCCGCCGGGCTTCTGGACCGAAGCAGCTGAAGACCCCTTTTATAAAAATGTGATTGTTCCGGACGAGGCTGCCTTTTTTGAGAGAAGCAACTTCGTGGTAATATCAGGGAACAACAATTGTGTCGTCGAAGGCGGGAAGCCCACGGAAAATGTAAGTCACATTGTGATAAGAGAGGTAGGATCTGATCAAGTTAGGCCAAAAAAGTCTCCTAGCTGGCTTCGACTGGGGAGCAAGAGCGCAAACCTGGAATTGGAATCTCTGCTGACATTGGGTCCAATTTCCTTTCGCTAGCAGACCGCCACCAAGAACGGAATAGTCTTAGAACTCCATAAGATCAGATTTGGTACCTGTGCCGTAGCACAAATGTGATCCTGAGATGAAGCCGTCAAGACTGAGGCAGAGGGTCTCACCAAAGATCCATATCCCTGCCATACTCGGACGTCTTGGCTTGCTGAGCTCATCAGCTTTGAAGAGAGTCTTTGGGCGGCATTTTGAACGGCTCTTGAGCGGCCGCCTTTGAAGCAGCTTGAGTGGTGTTTCGATGGGGGTCTTGAGCCTGTCCTGTTTGGCTGATGGAAACAACTCCTGCATTCCTGCATGTGTGGGGTCCGCTGGTGACGTGCTATGACGTAATTGTGTACAGGTGAGCAGTTGCTGCTTGCGCCGGCTTTGTGGCTGGAGCAACTTCTGCAGTTATTGTACAGACTCTCCTGTCCCCTAAGCCGCCACTGCTGCCTGCCTGTCGAGCTTAAATTGGTGCTTGAAACAATCGTTGCCGTCCTCTCTCCACTCGTTCTCCAGTGTGGCCATCTTCGCGAACGCCGAGCTGAACAACAAACAACAACCGACCAAATCCTCATCCGCTCTACCTCTTTACATCGACAGTGTCGCGCTTCTCAGTGCTGCGAAATCAAATCCTTCGAGACGAGATAAACCAGTATGGCCAGACCGCCGTCTTCAACTGTAGGCATCCCCTTCAATCGGCTTCGTTCTGCTGCCAGCGACCTAACCTGCCTCACAGAGTGATGTCCTCCTCTATTTCCTCGCCATCTTCCTCCCTCCCCTCGCTGTCTTTCTCAAAACCGGCTGCGGCTCCGAATTTCTCATCAACATCCTCCTCACTATCCTCGGCTGGCTTCCCGGCTTGATTCGTGAGTCCGCTCTCTGCTCCAGACGCCCGGCCGAGCTCGTTCGCAATGGCAATAACAGAGTGAAATTGACATAAATTCTCCTGCAGACGCATGGTGGATTGTTTCCAAGCACGAAACACCAGCACGAGCCAGGTACTAGCATCACTGGCCTCTCCCTACACAACCGCAGATGCCAGCGCGGGCACGTTTGGACGCAAGCCGCCATTAGGCCTCTGGGAAGAACGGTACTGCGTCCGAGGAAGGATCCTTGTACCGGAAGAGGATTTCGATGTCGAAGGAGAGCGGGTGGGGGCTGCTGTTGATCATTCACATTCTCGACAGCCTCGCCTGCATATTGGGAATTCCGGTCAGCCACTCAATTGATTGATTCATTACATCCTCAGGCGGCTAGCAACTCGTGAGCGACTAATTGATGGGCGTCGTCGCCTTGGGAGACCTATATCACGGTGCTCTGGGCACAAATCTCCTGTAGTGACCAGACAGCCTATGCAGACCAACGTCCGTCAAGATCTGTCCAGGTCTGTCAAGGTCCCTTTCCAATACCGTTCTCTTGAGCCCGTGGCATCTTCTCCTTGTCTTCGAGCACTTTCTTGACTTCTGCGCCACTGGCCCCAGGTCCGTTCAGCACCACGCTCTGAATGCCTCCGAGCTCGAAAGTCGACAACCAGAAACCTGGCATCTCTGTGGCAAGAATTTTGATGCACATCCGGACTTCCTGATCCCCGATGGGCACCGACACACTGCCCCTGATCTCATCCACGATTTGATTGAGAGTGAACGAGACTTTCCCGCGAACCTGACTGGGGCTGGCATGGACGGCAGATACAAATCTCGAACTCAGTTTCTGTTGCTGCTTCATGCGGAGAATCTCGACTACTTCAGCCACACGGCCAATGGCGTGGTGCCGAACGATGGCTTCCTGGGAAGGTTGGCTGTTGGATGCGTTGGCCAATTGCTTCGCCCGGACTCTGTCAATGAGCGAGAGAGTTCGTGCTTTGACGCTTTCCGGTATTTGTGCCGTCGTCGACTGGGAATCGCCCGAGCCAGTGGAAGATTTCACTCTGGAAGGGACTGGGGTCTGAGACGAGAGGCTGAGAATCTCGGTTCGTCTGGCAGAGGCGTGTTGCTTCCGCGCAAGGGTTTGGACGCCCATGATACTGGCGAGCAAGGGATAGTTCGCCAGCGTGTCGTAGACAAAACTCGTCGGATTGCTCCGTTGCGAAATGAAAACGGCTTCGACTTCTGCTTTGTACAACGCTTGGAGATTGTCTGCGTTGAATGGTGCCGGCGTCATCATCCTCGGTGGTCCTCCCACATACTCAACCCACGTCCTGCTCGTCCTCCCTATTCCCGACGTGGTCAGCTTGAACGGGCCATTCTTGTGTGCCAGTATGCTGCGGCAGTTCTCCACATCCGCTCCGATCTCGTACAGGCCCAGCATTCGTTGAATGTCTTCCTTGGTCACAGTGTGCTTCTTCCATAACCTCGTGACTGTGCCCATCACGTCTCCCAGGTCCGCGGGAACGACAGGTCCGTGATGTGCCGCGTGAAGGGAAAAGGCTCGGAGGAATGACTCGTGCAGGGAAACCAAGTCGCGCAATGTTCGAGGCAGACCGTCAGCCGACGTCGGTCGACTGGAGGCGGCATTGCTGTCGATGGAAAGCTGCTCCGCTGAAGGGAGGAGGGAAGAAGAGCAGTCATCATCGGTAGAGGATTGTGGCGATGGCGTCGCTAATGGGAGTTTGGGCTGTGCAAGGTTTAGTATTGAAGAAGTAAACATAATCGCCATCGCACCTTCTTCACCGAACTGCACCCAGTCGTGGTTGCCAATGTGGGCAGCTCATCGCCCGCGCCTTCACGCTTCCGCTTTCGCTGGGAGGTGCAGGAGCCAGGCTTCTCTTCTCTCACCAGTGCTTGTAGAGCGGCTGGTTGCTTAGGAGTGGCTTTGGCATGCAGAATGGTGCTGGTGGATTTGGTCACCTTGCCAAAGCCCTTGAGCGTCACCTGTCGCTTGCTGGCTCGAGCAGGAGGGTCTCGTACTGACGACGCCATATGGAAGGTGTGGCAGGAGGTGCTTCATCAGCATGAGAAAATCTATTCGAGGAGCGAAGTAGAGACAAAGCCTGACAAGCAATGCATATGTTTAAATGCCTGTGTTCAACATTGGGCTGCAAATGTCGCGTCGCGACGCGATTCGCGTTATTAGTCGGTCCGAAGCAGGCTAACTATTTTCCATGCACTCCAAGATGCAATCCTCAACGCCGACGCTAACACAGAATACACTTGTTCAATTCTCATCGGGCACGAGTAAGTCGTCTGATCCTAGTTGTGGAGGTGGTTGCGGAGGTGGTTGCGGAGGTGGTTGCTCTACGCTGTCATCTCTGCTTTCATCCTCGGTGGCCCTGCCCTTGCCTTTTTCCTTATCCTTGGACTCGACGTCCTCTGCTTCTGGTTGATGAATCGTGCTGGGAATACTAGTGATCTGAGCGTCATCTGATGTTTTTCTGTGGCCCTCCACTGGAACGGCCTCTTCCTTTGGTTTCGCGGTGGTCGGCTCGTCAAATATAGTGGTAATGGCCGGTTGCAGGACAAGCTTGCCATCCGTCCAATACTCGAGTGCGCTAATCTGTGAGTGGGCGGCTTCGACTGCGGCCAGAAGATGATGAATCATTCGGCTCGCGGCATCGCTTTCCGGCGTTCCATCGGCCTTGCGATGCTCTTGCGCTTCATTCGCCGTTTTCTCCAAATAGGATAGCAACTGCCGTCGGGAATTGTGAAAAAAGAGGAATGACATGATCTCAGGAATGTTGTCCTTGAGATAGGCCAGTTCTTCACCGCCTTGGTGGACAAACATTTTCACCGCGTCGATTTTCTCCCGGTCGATGGTGGCGAGTTTGAATGCCTTTAAAAGGGTGCCGATGTCCCGAATTTCCTCCGGCTGTTCTTCCACATCGACAAAGCTATGCGAGCTGAAATCGCTTGCCGGTCTGTTGGTGCCATCGACCGCGCTGACCGGGCTCCTGTCTCGCTTTGAGTGGATGGTAAAATAATCTCCCGTCAGGTTGTGACCGGCGCCCATGCTCCCTGATGTGCCCGCCTCGAAGCCGGTGCGCTTCTTGACTCGTTTGCGCAGCCAGCGTCGGCGGCGGACAAACGAATGAAACCAGGGATGCGTGCCGTGCCATGAGAAAGACGTTCCAAAGGAAAAGGAGTATTGCCAGCCCTCTTCGTCAACGTCATGACTCATATCCACATACCATGACTTCCATGCCCATTCCCAGCTCGGGTCCGGGACTTGGGCGTTGGTGATGTTGACCGGAGACTCCTTGAAATCCTTGGTGGCCCAGGGGCTCGGGTCGAAGTTGAGGAGCGACGAATGAGAGTAGAGCGGGATGCCACAGACAAACGATCCTCTTTGATTCTCGTACAGGACATCAATTTCGTATGGCTGTTCGTCCTGCTGTGGCCGAGGCTGCCCGTGCTCTGTCCTTCTCTTGTCCGTCCTTCGCCGCCCTTGCTCGACGACATTCTTGCCCTTTGCAAAATCCAGCGCTGCGGCCTCGAAGCCAGATTCGACATGTCCAGCATGAGTCTCTGTCGCCGGTGGTATGGGTCCCGCAGACTCTTCCGCTGTCACGATGCTGCTGGCTTTGGCATACGTTTTCCGCGCCAGCTGGTCTCTCAGTGAACTTCCCGTAGGTTTTACTGCCGACGGTCCGGAGTTCGCGCCTGGGGAGTGGGTCCTGCGTTCTGTCGCATCCCCTGTCGTCGTATCTACGAGCAAGATCCCGCGATCGTACACATCGGCGGTGCCGTCCGCGGCTGGGACGGGCGTCGGCGTGGCATTGTGTGACATGCCTCCAACATGGAAGACGATCAAGGATCCGAGGTCGGTTGGTCCACGGGATCGACAATAGGGAGCTTGGGCGATCTCGTCGGTGTTGAAAAGGCTGTTGGGCTCATCCAGCTCGTTCTGAATCGGTCAGGTGAAGTCTGGACATGTCTGGACATATGTATCTCGCTGACACCGCTTTGCCCTTCTCGGCAGTCTAGCCTGGCACTGATGGCCACTCTGAGCCTTTGCCATGAACGTACATATCCCAAAGGGCGCCGGCAACGACGTCAAGGCAGAGCGCACTTTCCTGATGATGCGGGGACAAAATCCAGGCGAAGCTTGGAGGGCGTGTCCAAAGGGGTGGCTAAAAGCTGGGGGTGAACAAGCTCCAATGATGTCACAAACCTGGCACTCATGACCTGACTTGAGTTGCACGCTCCAGCGCCACGACCATTCTCTGCATTCCACCACTCTACGACCCTTGCGAATCAAGATCAGTTGAACCCAGGAATCCTCCATTCTCCATCAATTGGCTCGACCCTCCCCCCGTCTTCCACCATGTCTAGGCGAGGCCTCACCATTGCCGGACTGGCGATTGCCGGCGGGGCTGGCTACTACCTCTATGTTGCCGGTGGCGATCCGAAGGCGGCCGAGAAGAGGTTTGAAGGTGAGGATTGGCGAAATCGTGGAATTCAAACTAAGATATCACCAGCGGATATATCAAAAGCTTCGGCCAAGGTCTCAGGGAGGGAGAAGGAAGCCCAGAAGAAGGGCGAGGAGTGGGCACAACGAACCGGTGCCAAGGTGGATCAGGCTGTAAGGGAACGCCGATGGGGTTATCTCGGCTGCCACTGACTAATGTCTCCCAGGCTGCTGACGCAAAATCCAAACTGGCCGAGGCCGAAGCGAAAGCGAAGGAATACAAAGATAGCACTGGCAAAGAACTCCACAGTGCTGTTGACCAGTTTGACAAGACGGTTGAAGAGAAGGTGACCAAGGCAAAGACTGGAATCAGTAGCTGGTTCGGCGGCAAGTGAGATTCTGTCATCTCAGAGACGACGGGGGTAGGCGTTTGTGGTATGACGTTCAGCGCTTGATGCTGAAAGCACTGCAGTCAGAGTTCTCTGCGGAATGACATCGATGGACGGGACCTTTGATCGGTAGCTTCGCTTCGCCTTGCCACAACTGAAGAGTCATGCGATCTCCATGTTGGGTCCTCATTGTTTCGTCCCGCTAATATTGGTCGTGTTTCGTCCATGAACCCAGGAACTGAAAGCCCCGACGAGGATGGCCACGGTATGCCACGTCCCATTGCAGCGTCGAGGTCCAATATACTCGGCGACGATTTGACCTCCTGTTTGGTCCTTCTGCTGAGGAGCAAGACTTGAATCGATCAGCCAGACTTATTGGTTGTCAGTGCACAGGTAGATATCCGAATGCAGATAACACACCTGATCGGAATCAGTTTCTCTCGCTCATGCAGCTTTTAGAAGACACAGCTTGTGGGAGTGCGATATGCTGCCCATCCTTACTGCGCACCGACCTGTCCGATGACATGCAAACACGCCTCAGGGTCATCAGGTGGACGGGCAGTCATCAGACTGAAGCTCAATATTTCTCGATCACATCTGCGCGCAACGTTAGATTTGGAATGCCGGCAGATATCTGCATGCTGATCCTTGTTCTGTCAAGTTATGAGTGATTGGTTTCCTCCTTCAAATCCCAGGACTTGAATCACGAACGCCGCAAGATGGCATGTTTTAACTAGTTGATGGATTCTGCTCGGAGACTGGGAACAGAGCAGACGGGTGATCTCGTCTTCTGATCCATGGTATTTGACGACGTAAATCGAAATCAACTTGGAACGGTGAGACTTTGCGGCGCTCGTGGCAACAGTGCAGTGCTCCGTGAATGATCCATTGAGCGTGTCATGTCTTGGGATTAAACCTGCATCAGAATTATAAATGCTGTCTTCTGTTGAGAAATAATCGATGAGTTCAAGCACTTCACAACGCTTTCAACGGACTGGCCTGAGCAGTGAGAAAGCTGGCGGCAGAAATTTATCAAGCTCATCGAGCCAAAGCAGCCGCTCTTTGGGGCCAGACTTTCACGGCCAGCCTGTCCGGGCCCCCATCGTATCACATGCTTTGTCCCAGAATCGGCGACAATCTTCCTGGTGTGGCTCATCCAGCAGGAGAAATGATGACAGAATGGATGCAATGGTTGGCCAGGTATCCACGCGCACCTCATAAGGTGTACATCTGAGGTTTTCAATGAACCAGGACTGCAGCGCCGTTTCTCTCGCGGCCGTGCCTCCTAAGATTGTCGCCCACAGGAAGAAGTCGGCCTGTTTCTCATGAAATCCAAGGGCGCTGCTTTCGTCCAAGGCGAGCATGAGCTTTTCTGTTAACCTGCTATGCAGACCCATAGATCGCGGACGCGGACAAAGGACCTCGATATTGAAAATAAGAAGAGTCAGTCGACAAACCTCATACAGACAGTTGCTCGAAGAGGGCAATGAAAGGGCATCGTGTTGGATGCTGCGTCGTACCGAAATCGTATGCATCAAGTCTGGCCCGTGGACTCGGTCTCGTCGGAAGCAGTCGTAAGTGACCAGAAGTTTGCGCGTGTTGGAGATGACGTCCCGCAAACGGTCGGTGCCCTGGATGTCGTCGAGAAAGTCAAAACCACCCTGGCTTAATTTGTGAAGCTGGTGGCCCTGTTCATCCCACCGGGCTTCGCAACGCTCTAGGCGGTACGACGTCGGCCAGCGCAGCGGGAGGCGAGGTGGTTTCAATTGACGCAGTGCCCAGGTGGTATCAATCCTACACTTGTTACTATTGTCATGAGTACCAACCAGCCGACTTACGATTCGATGACTTCGGTGAGCCCATGCGTCGTGATAGACGGCAAGCCGCCTCTTTGCTCCAGCAACTTGTACAGCGCATCGAGGTGTGTGGCGTCCCATGCCATGCTGGTGTAGAATTCCGCGTCTTTGAACTGCGATAAGGGTGTGCGGAGCCTCTTTTGGGGCCGCTGTAGTGTTTCTCCCATCTCATGAGTGGCAAGTAACGTGATGGCGAGCAGGACGTCATCCGAGATGTTTCCCTGGCAGTTCTGGATCTTTTCCTTCAAAGAGATGATTGCCTGAGTCTTGTAAGACAGTCGCAGAAGCAAACTGGTCTGGGGAACCCGGTCGGCTTGTCGGAACCAGGCGTGGTGACATGCACCTGCAAATACTACGGCGTAGAAGGCCGTTGGCTCGTTCATCGCCGAAGTCATGATGGCGGCTTTGACCGAGTCAACCGCGGCTCTCGAGGAGGCAAACACGGGCCACTGGTGCGTGACAGCTGGGAACGGTGGTCAGCGAGAGATCCGTCAGTGATCGGTTCGACGGGAAATCCAGGACTTTGTGCCCTGGAAAGAGGTCGATCGACCAGCTTTATTCGCATACCGTGATCCAGCATTTCTTGGACATGCTCGGGCACATCTTGAGTACAAAACACGTTGAACGGATCGGCTCTCCATTTTCCCACCAAACGGAGACTGTTCCTATCGTTCTGCGTCACGAACTGGTCTGAATGGGGAACAAGATCGAGGGCATCAACAGCTTTTTGGAAGCCTGATGGATCCGTTGGACGAGACTTGTGCCGCTCTAAAACGGCGCGAGACCCAGGCTCCGGTTTTGACGAGGACTGTTCTTTCTGCAGCCGCTTCCTTCGGTGGTATTCTCGAGCGGCATGTTTCTGTCGTGATTCACGGTTCGGCTCCTCGCAAGGCTGGACCTTGACCGAGGAAAAGTACGGAAGAAAGAGCAGTCTGGTCGTGCTCGAGCTGTCGGCCGTGCTGGCGCTAGCCATCGTGCTGGAGTTGGCCATCCTGTTGACCTACATCTGAGCCATGATATGGTGGCGGCGTGAGATCATGAAGCTGAAAAGATCGCGAATGCAACCCAAATGTAAGGATATAAGGGCATCGTGACGGTAGCCACGGCCAGGGTTGGCCACCCCCCAAATCCCAGCCTCGGGTTGGACTTGCATCTACCCCGTCGGGAGAGTCTGCGCACATGGCAGACGGTAATGTTGCCCGCCTGAAAGAAAGGGAATGGGCATGGGTCGTAGAAGAAGGGGAGGACATTGGTTCGACAAACCTGCATCTGTCAGCAAGTCACGGGTAGTGGGGTGGGCACCAGGCTTGGTCTGCAGACCGCCCACAACTCATCCCAAGAAGCGGCCAGTCCTTTGGCTCGGCAGGACGCCCATGCGGTCAACGCGCGATTCAAAGATCTCACAGGGCTGTCTGCGACCCTGTCGACGCCGCCTGTTCGGGTCCAGATCAGATGTAGGGCGAGCACAGCCCTACTGACAATGCCGACTCGCCGAGCCAGGATTTGACGTGAGAGCGAAGAACGGTCCAGGATGCCTCTCAACTGTGACAGCAGCAGTCATGGGCCGGGTTCTTGCACATGCAGCGATATTCGCACGGTGAGCCAACAATAGGCGTGTAGAATTGGGGGAGATCTGGACCTCCAGGCCGCCGTGACTCAGCCGCAGTTACCGAGCGGTGAAGGTATGTATGACTGGTTCAGCTCCATGGCCCCGGACCGGGGACGGCTGCTCCACAGCAGAGTCAAATGCGGCTACATCCTTGAGGCCAGCTGAACATATTTCAAGGTCATTCATTCTTGAAGTGCTCAGGCCAAATGGGGGTCGTGACTAGCAGTCAAAGCCACAGCAGCCAGGATGATTATCTCTTGACCACACGCAGCGACCAAAAAGAAGTCTCTGTATCGGCGATGCTGTCCTCGCTTTGCAACATTCGAGAAGCATTCTACTCCACGCAGGACATGACATGACCATTCCGCTTAGTCTGCGATGATAAGATGCTCCCAAGGATTGCTACCCAAGGTGCCGTCAGAACGTCATCTCACCACAGCTGACGGATGACGCTGGACCGATGGTTCGACTTGAGGCTTGAATTCTCGACACTTTTATTCTTCTTTCTGTCCGTGACGTTGCCAGGACGAGTTGCCGGTCCACGACCCGGGTCGTGTCAGGGTGATGCGGATCTGGCGACGGTGTGGTGGGAGGATCAACCGGGCAGTATTTCTCCTCCCACGCCTGATGAACAGGCCATCAGACGAGTTCGACCCTGATTACGAAAAAGGAAATCCTGCACCGGCAGTGGATGGCGATATCCGCGCCGCGCTATCTCTCTGACGTCCAAGACCTTTGAGCAGCGGACATTTGCGGCAAGGCTCAGTGGTCAAGAAGGCTGGCCAAAACAATACCTGCAGTCACCCAACCCCTTATGCCCGGTCGCCCGTATCCGGAGAGGGAAAATTTCCCATTCCGTGGGCTCGCAGCACGTCTGTGCAGTTCAACACGAAGGGTTGATCCCGACAATGCCGGGCAATGGCCACGACCGCAAGCGATAGGTACCATGAACCCGCCAGGAGAAGCATTGCCGGACACGTGGCGTACAGGGACGCCGCCTGACGGTGGATCTGCTCGCCCTCGAACGGGCACATCATTTCCTGGCCAATGCTGCGATAAATTCCTGATTGGCATGCAGGAACGCCAATAACAGCCCAGCCGCCGTCCATCACCACATTCTTCCTAGCGCCCTCCTAGCGACCAGCTTCAGTTCAATTGATAAGCCATGAAACAGTATCAAATCCTTGCCAGAGCTCCAGCCGATCTGCTCCCCCCTTAGGCGGGGCTTTCCCGGTTTACACTTGAGAGCTGGTCGCGCTAGTATTGCTCATGATAAGCATGCTCAACCTCCTCTGTGATGGACCAATCAATCCGCATCGCAGGTTGGCTAGATCTGCAGAGGACCACATACCTTCCCGAACAGAGACAGTGTGCCGATAACTTCCAGCCAAACCAGCGTCTTGCCAGGATTCAAGCGAGGGACTCTTCGCGTGGCAACATGCACTCCATCCGTCGCGGTGCTTGGGAGGGTCTGGCTTCTCAGGGTCCGGTCAGCTTATCTGCACGCGGACGGCCGTGTCGCTGACAGGTATTTCAAAATCCACATTCGCTCATTCATTTCGCTCCAGCCTTCTTTTCCAAGAGGTATCACATTGCGCGTTGCTGCCGCGAACTCGGCCCACAATGAAGGAGGGAAGAGACTCGGCCAAAGAGTCAGCACATCGAAAGGGGTCGCTTGTGGTTGATGAAAGTGCCGTCCACGTGACGAGCGTGTTTACCCAGCTCCATGAACATGCCGTGCTGGATGCAGGCGCCACGGCGGACGAGAAGTTGCTCGGAGCGCTGGGCTACAAGCAGGAGTTCAAAAGGTACGGCCACCAGCAGCCTCTGGCATCGACTGGTCTCCTAACTGGACCACCAGAGATTTCTCCGTGTGGGAATCGTTCTCCGTGTCCTTCTCGGTGCTGGGCCTGTTACCCTCAGTTGCTTCCACCATCGGCTACAGTTTAGGGTATTCTGGGACCGGAGGGGCCGTATGGGGATGGCTGGTGTCGGCCACCATTATCCAAGCTACAGCATTGACCATGGCGGAACTCTGCTCCAGCATGCCCACCGCGGGCGGGTTGTACTACGCCTCTACTGTGCTGGCCCCGGAAGGTTATAGTGCGCTGGCCGCTTGGTTTGTCGGATGGTCCAACTTTTGTGGCTTCGTCACCGCCCCGTGCTCCGTCAATTACGCCCTGGCGGCCATGCTGGTCACCTGCGGAGAAATTTCGAATCCGAATTATGTCGCGCAGACGTGGCACATTTATCTGACCTTGCTCCTGCTTTTGGTCATCCAAGGCGTGGTCACGATGCAGTCGACCTGGTTCATCGGCTGGGTCAACAAGATCGGGACGATTTTCAACATCATTGTCGTCATCATTTTCGTCATCTGGTTCCCTGCTGGGTCGATCAACCATCCAAAGACAAACCACAGCCACCAGGTCTGGACGTCGTTTGAGAACGGAACCGAATGGCCGATTGGCTGGGCGACCATTATGGGCTTTTTGACCACAATCTGGACCATGTCGGGATACGACGCGCCGTTCCATCTCAGCGAGGAGTGCAGTAACGCCAACATCGCCTCTCCGCGGGCCATCGTCATGACGGCCCAGTCCGGGCTGTACCTAGGATTTGCCGTCATCTTGGTCATCGTCTACACCGTGCAGGACATCACCGATGTGGTGGCCGGTCAATATGGTCAGCCATTTGGCAGTCTGTGCCTGCAAGTGCTCGGGAAAAAGGCCGGCCTCGCCATGTTCTCGCTCAACATCATCGCTCAATTCTTCGTCGGCCAAGGCTGCACCATCACCGCCACCCGTGTCGTCTTCGCTTTTGCCCGAGACGGCGCTCTTCCCGGGAGCAAGTGGTGGAGCCACGTCGATCGACGAACCAAGACCCCTGTATTTGCCACTTGGGGGGTGCTCACCGTGGCCGCCCTCCTTTCCCTGTTGATGTTTGCCAGCCCCGTCGCAATCGGTGCCGTTTTCAGCATCGGCGCCATTGCTCAATACACTTCGTTCACCACTCCGGTGGCGTTGAAGCTCTTTTTTGACCGCGGCCGATTCAAGCCCGGTAAGCATGCCGCCACCATTCTCTTGCACACCTTCCGACTGACATTCTCTAGGCCCGTGGAATCTGGGACGATTTTCAAAGCCTCTGGGCGTTGTTGCCGTGTGTTGGTGGCTTATCATTATCCCCGCTCTCTGCTTTCCGGCCGTGAAGGGTGCCGATTTGACCCCACAGACGATGAACTGGACCTGTCTGATCTATGGTGGCGTTATGCTCCTTGCCATGTCATACTACGCCATTTATGGGCGGAAGTGGTTCAAGGGTCCCAAGATCAACGTCGATTTCATCAATGTCAGTCCTAGTGAAGTGCTCGAGGGACAACCGGCAGAGGCCAAGAGTGGGAGTTCTGAGGAGCCCACCATAGAGGAATTGAAGTCGTGAGGTGTGATATGTTGGTATTGAAGCAGCAATTTTTGAAGAGGATTGGTGAGCTGAAGCTTAGAGAGGTGCTTTGACTTTGTCGCCCTGATGCGGCCTTTCCACATGCCATCGAGGGACTTGACTGTTGATTTTCTACAGTAGTGCCCAACGGTTTACGCCCAAGAATTTAGTGGCCTCATTCTGGTCGCCTTTTGACACAGAACGCCGATCTGCGAACTGACCACACCGCTCTTATCATGTCACGGAGATCAGAGCAACAGACATTTACGTTGGGGCCTGACTTCTCGAGCCTGTTCATAACAATGGTGGAATTTCGACATGTGCCAGATGCGCCCTGCAGCTTCAGCAGCTCTCCCTTTCACCGCGCCGATCGGTATGCGAAGACCCCGCGAGTCAGGTTGTGAAATTGAGAAATCTGCACACCGTCCATCACTGATGCTCTGGGTAACTCGATCGATCGCTCTACCAAGACCTAGGTCTATCTCTTCCGGTTCATCCGAACAAGCTATTACGCAGGGAATTATGTAGTATTGGCTCTGATTAGGGTGATAAGAAGAGTACAATGTTGAGTTAGTCATAGTAATCTTAGTGTGGGAGAGCACGTTACCGCATCTGCCGCGGTTGGAAGACTCATACATTCTACTCGTGTCGTCTTCTGGCGTCATAGATCCAGGGCTACTGTTCGAGTGGAAATGAATCTATCTTGACTGTGGTTTAGGCTACTTTATTTGCGGTTACTCATCTTCCTTTGAGATGATCGGTCTGACTAGCGCGGATCGCGTATCCGGGGTCGGCCAGCAAGGCCGCCTTTTGCTCCGACCGGACGCGAATATCACAATGAAATGGAAGAGGAATGGTCACCCATTCTGAAACCATGGCGGCGTTTGGCTCGACGGCGCAACCGCGGACAACCTTTTTCGAAATGTTGAATGCCCACCACCAGTTCAGGAGGATGACAGAGCCTTTGGAAATGAACATGCCGTTATACCATTCTCTGTCGTATAGTATTACATGCCAAACTTGTTTGGCGGTCGCGTGCGCAGGAGTTCTTTAGTGATCGCTCTCAAGTACGTCAAGTTGGCTCATCTTCCGAGGTTGGCAGCCAGTCGTTCCCGACGACTCGATCAATCTCCTCCTGAGCTTTACGAGCGGTGACCATATGTCACCGTGACGATGACGCTCGCCGAATAGATGGCCGACTTTTTGTCCATCAAGTCCTTTATCACGGTGGGGGACGATAGGTAGATATAGTCGGAACTGCCCGTCTTGGGGTGAAACACGTCGCCGTACTGTTTGGTCCACTTTGTGCTTCGAATCGAAAGGTTTCAGCATCGGACAGCTCAAAAAGGTTCCCAACAAATGGAAGACCGTTCGGGCCTGGTGGGAGATGTTTTCTCGCGTCCTTGAACGAGCTCGGTGTCATCCACAATAGAAGCCTAGGAGGAAGAGAATTGGTACGACAACTAATCCTCCGACCAGGAGAGTCCCAATCGAAACATTTTGCGTTCGCCGTGAACCCCAGATGTTGGAGCCAGCCATATTGTGCAATCGTCGTGTTGGATTGAAAGAGTTCATGGCCATGGCCCCGTTGTCGGCATCATTTCCGTGTTACTTTGAACATTCACCGGAACATCACCGGGCTTAACTTGGGGAAGACCATCAAGATGTAGGTGAGGTAGGCTGAACAACGACAGCACTGGCCTTTGGTTGTTCTCCGCATGCTGTCGGGGAAGCTGGCTGAGTCGCCTGACCGATTGTAGCCCCACTCAAGGCATGAAACCGGGCAGAGCGAGTACCAGTGAAGGTCTAGAATGGAATGTCATCATCAACCATGAAAGATAATACTACAGATTTCATATTTTAGACGAAATAGGTCATTTTTACTTTCAATAGTTGACCACTGCGAGATGTGATGCAAACATCGAGGAGGAAAGACTGACAAGGCCGAAAATGACCCACTTCCTCTTTCGGACACCTGCCACAAGTCACTCAAAGACTGATGCCTGGCTTGGCGAAGGTTGGAGCCACAAAGACTGCGCTCTAAAGTTTGAAAAGCGTTGTGGGCCGGGATGCTCCCGCTAGGTAGTGGGGCATACAAGGCGAACACTCTTGTTTTGTGGGGAACCTGGGGTACGGGTACTGCATATTGCAAGTAATCAGAACGTCTAGGCGTCGAAGGCGACGTGGCAGTCGCAACACCGCGATATAACTTCCGTCCATCTCTCGCCAGCATACTCCGTCTGGTGTAAAACCTTCCTCCCTGACATCGCCGATAACTCCTGCCCGATCCATATCGTAGACGGCAGATGGGCATAGTGAGCGGCGCGTGGATTTTCATCGAGCTTGACACCCGCATCCAAAAGCTGAACTTGAATTTCCTGTTTAGCAAGAAGGATCCCTAGCAACAGACCGATGGATCAGCGCCCACGATGATGACCTTTGTCCATCATGAGTTCGAGAAACAGAGTTTTGGACCGTACAAACCTTTTTGATCTTCTTGGTGTTTTCAACTGCCACGGTGAATCTTTTTCTGTGTCGTCGTTCAGGGCAAGCCTACGAAGCTCCAACTCTGATGCGGCCGACTCGAGGCCACTAGATTAGCATCTAGGAATCCTTACTGTTTGATGCTTGACCGTTGTGCCTCGCCAGTTGGGTATGTCTCCAAGTCTTCACTCGGTGAAGTAGGAGAGTCAAGAAGTCCTGAGTGGACCGATGAACCAAGCATTGATGAGGTGGATGATTGATACTATCTAAGATGGTGTCTAGGGTGGTGTTGTCGGTGTGCCAGAGGCCAAGCTCTCATGAAGTGAAGAACACCGCCTGTGCTCCCAACATGGACTGTGGGTAGTCGTGGACTGTGGGTAGTCGTGGGTGGACCGTGGCCGAGAGCCCCACACACGTCCTCCTGAGCATGAATATCCAGACCCTCCGAGCTTGAGCTCTTCCAAGCTTCTCAACAGTGGGGGCAAAGACTGAACGTTTAGGAGTCTTCATAAACGTCGTGCGTATCATCCGAAGCCAAACTCGCTCCTGTCGCCCGTCGGAGACCTCTACCACAGATGGAGGTCAGCGGGTTGCTCCGAGGTAAGATCACAATATTAACCCTGGCTGCCAAGGACAACTGGCGTCGACCATTCTTTGGAACGAGCTGTTGACATGGCTAACAACACAGGTCCACGAGCGATGGGTAGTTGGTATCGATATTGCAAAGACGCAGCTGATCGTAGAGGCATATCTGCCTGCCTTGTTCAACTCCAGTAGACTTGGTTTTCATCAAAAGTAGGATGGCAAAATATCCCGAAGTTCCTAGGGCCAAATATCAGCTAGAGCAATAGAGTCTTGATGTCACCATCTACATACCGGTCTGTCTCTGTGCCGCTCACAAATTGACCCTGTCGGTAAGCTTTGGTCGTGGAATCGGACGTCGCCCGTTGTACCACACGGACACGGTGGCATCTCTTCCACGCTGTTGTACACCAACTGAAGTGGCACCTCGAGAAGAAAGGCTTTGACGTATGCACCAATCACTTTGATTCTGAGAATGAGGCTGTACTGTCTAGACGCGAGAGCACTGCAAAACGATGGGTGCAAACCGTCTGGCAAGTCAATGGGGAACGTGAGCTCGGTCGACCAAGAGGTGGAGTGAGCGCTGTCTTTAATGGATCCGGTGTCGCTTTGCGAGAGCTGGTTCGGCCTAGAGGTGCCTGAAGGGCATTGGTTAGTCGAATGAGCCAAATCTGCACCTTGATAGCGCCAGTCGTGTACAGGATATCTGTGAACCCTTAGCGACAAAGTGAACTCGTGGAGTCTGTGCGGGCCTTCTATGCTGAGCATCGTTTGCCCGGGTAGTTTGGTAAATGGATGTGTGGAATAGAAAGTCTTGACGCGGAGGTGGGATGTGATTCTAAACTGTAGCTTGGGCAAAAGTAGTCCCATGAGGTCATTCTTTGGGCTGGATTTCTCTGTCAGGATTCGGGCTTCCAGTTTTGCCGTGCTCTCGCCTTTCGATGCCCGATCTGTAAACTGGACCGCAGCAGGTTCTCTTAACGACAGAATCATGACGTGTCGTTTCGATCCTAGTAAGGAGAAGCGACATTGCTGGCTGTCAGTGTCCATGAATTCCCCTGGGAAATCTCGCAGGTCCGTAGGTGGGCTGGGCTGTGACGTGACCCAAATTGGGATCTCTCTCTCTTTGGTCATCAGGCACGGCTCCTCTCCCATGTTTGGCTGGATCATTGCTTGAGCAACGAGGTTGTAGCAGATGTTCGGCTGCCCATATCTCTTTCCGTCTTCCCCGTCCTGCAACAACTGACCTGCAAACAAGGTCGGTGGAATTCCCCGGCACTGTTGGGGCACGTCGGTACCTCCGACTGAAATCCAGTGGGAGATTTTGAAGCAGAAGGATGCCAAGTATGATACCTTTCCGGTTTCACGGTCTAAGAAGGTGCGAATGTCCTGCAACTCCTGTGTCTGCAATAGAAACTATGGTCCGTGAGCAGATGGGATGACGTCTTCTGGATTCCTCACCTTGTACGTTGATTGTCTCGTGATCCTTCTCAATGGGTCGAATGGACTGAAGGCTTGTGTGTGCACCAGAGATACACCTGGATGTGATATGTCACTTTCTCACCAGGACTAGTTGCCAAAACCTCGCTACCTTCAAAGCTGACTTGGGCCCGTATCATCGAGATGGGCTCTCTGCTCTCGATCTGAATTGTTCCCTTGAGCTCCCCAGACGGAAGCCAGAAGTGTTGGCCCGGATGAGGACCACCTCCATGTGAATCGGCATGATGATCAAGTATGATGTCAAGTGACCGATCAGGAGACAAGATTTTTTGGGTGGGAATTGAAATCGAACTCTCTCCTCTCCGGCTCATGGCTGTGGTTGACATTTCATCTGGGGTGTTTAGCCTTTACATCCTGAAATAGTTCCAAGCCGAACAGCAATTGCTGGGCCTCAAATATCAATCAGACATGTCTCCTGAGATGTATGTGCAATTGCATGTTTGTGTTTCTCATTGTGGGTTCTTCCAATGATATCTGTGTGGTGACAAAGCGCTAGCCAAGAAATATCCGTCCGAAGGAACCCGGGACTAGCAGAGACTAAAATAAGCGAAGCAAGGACCGTCTGGAGCTCCGATCCTTTTGAATTTGTGGCCGAAGGCACATCGTTTGGTTGGGCCATCCCCCCAAAATCTACAATCAAAAGCCGGCCCCTTCACGCAGTCTTTCCCTCAAATCCTCTCTATGGCGGCCCCTGTCCACAAACCAGAATCCTCCGCCGAGCGAGGTATCAGTCAGAAGCAGGATTTGTCGCTACAACACCACATCGAAAGAAATCGCGTTAATCAGCGCAATTTTCGCGCTCGGCGTCAGGGATATGTTCGCGAACTCGAGCAACGACTCCACAAGTTCGAAAGTGATAGACTACAGGTCGCCATGGAGATTCAAGCAGCCGCCCGCGTTGTACACGAGGAGAACCTAAAGTTGAAATTCTTGCTCGAGCAGCGCTTTGGTGTTACCAAAACTCAGCTTGACGCCTACCTGGCGGAATTACATGGCGGCTCAAACACTGTCGCACAAAGGACACGCGAGGCGAATGATACAAGGGCCTCGCCAAATGAGTCACCAAAGATATCGCAAACTCTGCAGCCAGTCGAGGCGTCTGAACCGGTGACCAGAGAGAGCGGTCTACCAGCCCCACACCTGTGTCCTAAATGCAAAACGGCGTCAGGACCTATCCTGCAAGGCGTACCAAAGACGGTACCCACAGCGGCGAACTTCAGCTCGGATCTTGACGGACCCCACGACGAAGAGAATCACAGCTTAGATCACCCGCTAGACCAATTTCCGGGGACAGATAGTGGTGGACTCGGGCAGGCTGAAAATGGACCGAGTGCTGGCCCGGACAGGTCCTGCGAAGAAGCTGCGCAGATTATAGCTAGCCTCCGGGGTCATGACCAGTCCACCGACGTATTAAATGAGCTTGGCTGTTCTACTAGCAGCTGCAGGGTTGCTAATCTTTCAATCTTTCAGTTGATGGATCAGAGTTTATCGTCATAATGGCGGGTACATGGTAATTCATACATGTTACATTCCCGATGTCGAGTCTTCCAGCGTCGGGCTCCTCTTGACGCTCACTTCACTCGTGCTTCCGTCTTGTGATTTATTGTATCTTGCCTGAGAAATCCCATGAAATACAGTCTTGCAGGTTACCTCAACGGGAATGAGACGGAACTGAAAGAATGGAACCTGTAAGTGAGGGAGCATGCTGGGTCGAGGAATATGACGTCAGTGGCAAGGAAAACTGAAGCCAGGTTCAGCCGAAAACGGCAGCGTGGAAACGCCACTTAGTCAGTCGCAGTCCATGATTGGCCATCACATTGTGGCGATGCACTTAGTGTTCTCTGGTGATCATGACTCGGCATTCCAGTACTCGCCATATTCCTGGGAAATCAGTGTGATGAAGATGCCAGGAACACGTGATGATCATTAGTCCTTTGAGGACTGTTCAACGGGATTTATCTACTTCCCAAACAGCTGCGTTGTATTCATCCATGAACGCTGTATAGTCTCCTCCTGCTCGCGCCCAGCCAGCAAGACCGTCAAGAAGGACAAGGCTTCGAACATTGTCAACTTCACGGTCACGCAGGAGATCATCAAACCATCCCGCCGCTCGCGTCCCCCGCCCTCTCGAGGACCCTTGAGGCTCATGTGAGTGAAGACCGATTCCAAGGTGGAAAGGACTTACCACAGTACCAAATAACGGTGTTGATTCCAGCCGCTTGACACAGATTTAACAAAGTTGGTAGGCTATAGTAGAGACTCTGGGCGGGAAGATTAATCGATCCTCTAATGGTTCCACCCTTTTAGGGGGTGAGTTTCTGAACTCCTGGTGAAATCGCCTCGTCTTACCTCGTGATCTGTTCTTCGTAAGTCAACAAGGAGAAAGTCGACCCCTGGTTGGTCACCACGCTGCAAGCGTGCCAGAAGGTCCTCTCGTTTGATTGTAGCCGGGGATTGATTTCGTGGCTTTGGGTACGCATTATACCATTCGGATTTTCCGGCCATCACGGTGCTCTGTGAATGCCACCAGAGATAAGGATCGAAGGGTGACGATTGTTAAACGTTCAGAAGGGACAACCACGCTGGTGACTGTTGTTGTGCAGAGACGTTCACTCTTTGCAGAGTCTCCTTGTATCATAGAAAAAGACTCGAAGGCTATGGACGCGGATGGACACCGTTGCAAAGGGGTCTCTAAAGTGGCGTCTTGGCTTTGTCAGTGCCGCACCTTGATTCGTCAAACAATTCGAACCAGCTTTGCCCCCACGATGCAATTATTGGCCCAGGGACTATTAAACCGAGCCCAGTGTCGGGTCCATCTGATTGTCGCTTTCCTGCGCGACTCCAGTGCCCTGTGCTCACGGTACCGACCAAACTATCCACTACTTTAAGAGTCTATCACTGTCCTGACGCTTCTCTCAAGCATCCGTCGACCGGGCCTCCTCGCTTCCCCCTGCTGCAATATGCAGGATATTTCCGAAACTGCTGGCTCTGAGCCCCGACATTCGGACAATTCCCTCAAGCCATCTTCTCCCGACGATATAGAAAAGCAGGACACACTACCGGCGGTAGAAAGTAAAAAGTCAGTCTACGCAGGGCTCGGATGGCTTGACAGACTGCTGGCATTGTGGATTTTACTCGCCATTGTCATCGGGATTTTGCTCGGCAATTTCGTCAATGGGATTGAAACGGCATTACAAAGAGGCAAATTTGTTGATGTATCTGTGCCTATCGGTGAGATCGCCCATCATGACTCTTCTGGCAGCATCATTAACTGTTGACTCTATTCAGCCGTTGGGCTTCTGGTGATGATGTATCCCATCTTATGCAAAGTCAAATACGAGAGCCTACATCATATCTTTGCACACCGTCAGATATGGATCCAACTGGGATTTAGCATTGTGGTGAATTGGATCATCGCGCCTCTTTTCATGGTAAGCCGGGGCCTCGGTCGATTCTTCATCCATGGCTAATTTAGAAGCTCGCTTTGGCATGGGCGTTTTTACCCGATCAGCCGGGTTTGCGGAACGGTCTCATATTTGTGGGCCTAGCACGGTGCATCGCCATGGTGAGTTATCTACCCCGCGCAGTCTCAATGGCCGTGTATGCTGACGACGAATACTAGGTGTTGATATGGACGGGCCTCGCCGGCGGTGACGAAGAGTACTGTGCCATCCTGGTGGCGGTCAACTCTATTCTCCAGATGGTGCTGTATGCCCCACTGGCAATCCTGTTCGTGAAAGTCATCAGTCATGGCGGGGCGACATCTGTGTCATACACCACGGTTGCCCGGAGTGTTGGTGTCTTCCTTGGGATTCCTTTGGGTGCCGCCATATTCACACGCTCGTTGCTCCGAGCCATCAACGCGAAATGGTATGAGCACTCGTTCTTGAAGTGGCTCGCACCTTGGTCACTCATTGGGCTCCTTTACACCATCCTCGTCTTGTTTGCCTCACAGGGAAAGCGAGTGGTACATCAGATTGTTTCGGTCCTGCGAGTGGCGGCACCGCTCGTGGTTTACTTTATCACCATCTTCTTTTTGACGCTGCTGATCACAAGGCGATTGGGGTTCGGCTATAAAATAGCTGCCACACAGAGTTTCACTGCCGCTAGCAATAATTTTGAGCTGGCGATAGCGGTGGCGGTGGCGACCTTTGGGCCAAATAGCGACGAGGCGTTGGCGACGACGGTTGGCCCTCTGATCGAAGTTCCAGTTTTGCTCTCTCTCGTTTACGTGGTCAGGTGGATAGCCCAGCGGTGGGGTTGGAAAGATTAGTTCAAGACATGAGAGGAATGATAATTGGAAATTACTCATCCAAGCATATAAGGTGCATAATGAACGAGCTAGTTATGAGCGGAGATTGGTGGCCAGGTCCGAGTTGGTGAATAGTGACTTCTTGAACCGCTTAACGGATGGAAACCCCGGTAGAATGCATAGAGAACGACAAAGACGTGACGTACCATGTCGTAGCTTCCAATATGACACACCGCAGTTGAATAAGGGTTGAGGTTGCATTCATCATGGGATACACCTCCGAATACAAAGGTAGATGTCACGTGATCAGTCCTCCCACCCAGTCCATCATGTTGTCAACCATTAAACGACATCCTGTTGGGAACACAGGCAGTGTTCTTCACTTCATGAGCACTTGACCTCTGGCACACCGACAACACCACCGTCGACACCATCTTAGATAGTATCAATCATCCATCACATCCTGCCGGCATCCCACTCCGCTCATTGAGTCACGCCCCAATCGAAGAAAACCTCCATCAATCCAGCAGTGTCTTCGGTTGGCCAGTCAAACCCTGAGCATGTCTGGGAACCAGGTCGAGCGAGCGGTTCCTCATCGCGCTGCGCCGCTGACTTTCCCCTTGGATTTGCTGAAAGGGCCTGGCCCACCCACATCGCCTGCTCCAGTTTCTTCTGCTGGCATCCATTAAGAAGATGTTCGGCTGTCTGCAAGGCCTCTCGCGCGAGATGAGTGTCATAGTCATCGGCGACGGCCCTTAAGGCTTCCATGGCATTCATCAAAAGGGCTAAACTTGCCGGATTGTCCATGGCGATGAGCGTGCAGACACTGTGGAAGGGGACACTGACGACATTCCACCATTTGGAAGATGAATGGCTGAGTTCTCGAGCTTTCTCTAGCCCCGTCCTGATCGTACTGGTTATTATCGCGGTTTGGGGTCTTACCAAGTCCATATGGAGGAAGCGCATTTTTCGAAAAATGCTGAAGCAGATGTCGGCCTTCAAAAGGACGAGGAAGGGCTTCTGGACCTTGTACTCAGCGAGATGTTGCAAAGAGGCGGCGAGATCTTCCTCTTCTCGCTCCTTCCTCCCGTCTTGGCGATACCTGGGCAAAAGCTGACAGAGATTCACAAACTCGGCCGTGAGATCGGAGTCCTCTGTCACTTCCGGTAGTGGTTGACGGGCCAAGTCCAGCTGGATGGGTGAGCGCCCATATTCAAAGGAAAAGAGTCGATTCAGCGATAATGCGATCCAGAATGCCCTCCGTCGATACGCTGCTTCTGTCAGGACGAATTCTCGCGGCCTTTCGCGGAGAGCGTCCATGCGACAGAATGGCTGGTGCAGTCCAATGACTTCGGCAATGTGCATGGCATTGCATGTCGCCATCCAGGACAGCTCTGGCCTCGTGGTGCATCTCAAATAGATCGCCCGCAGGAGCCAAGCGAGGACAAACTTGAGGGAGTGCTGACAAGGTGCATCTGAGAGATTGGTCACGAGAATGTCTTTGGCCTGTTCCACCACGCAGGCTTCCTTGACCCAAGGAGTCGAGTTGGGAGAGAATAGTGAGCCGAGGGCGACTGCACCGCATATGGTTGCCTCCAGATCGATCGGCATCTTTCTGAGACTCCACGCTGTGTGGCATACTTTGAGAAAGTATGTTTGGTCCAAAATACCAAATACGGGATGAATCTCATTGAAATATATGTCGGAATAATGCAAGGCGTCCTGGAGTGAAATCAGATCGAAGATTCGGTTTTCCCAGTTCGGCAAGCGCTCTTCTCTGGTTCCGGTGTTCCAAGCAAATGAATGCAATCTCGGTGTATCGCACAGGTCCAGTGACTGACCCAGGTCTCGAGGGAATGCCAGAGCGCTGTATGCCGTCGTGAATCTCGAGACGAGCAACTCGGGAAAAGGAGAAGCGGATCCGACAAACTCTTTTTGGTTGGGTATCTCAACGAACATGAACGATGGCCGGTGACTTGGTGACTCGCTTTGAAATCTTGCATCTGGCTCGCCATGGGCGCCGGAAGCAGGACGGGGTTGCGGCCCATCTTTTTCAGCTTCTACCGTGCGTGCTCTATTCGTGCTTCGCTCGACGTTATTGTCAGCGAAATCGCATTCATAGCCATAGCCTTGGCACACATCACAAGGGTAGGCTCCATTGCACTTGACCTTTCTCTTGCGACAAGGCCCACAAGCTCGTCGAGCTCGCTGACGCAACATCTCTTGACCTTTTGTGGCGTTGAGATGACCACGCCAAAGCTCAGATGTCCAGGAATCTTCTCTGACCTCACCTTGTGGTTGGGCATTTGTAAGAAAACTGGAGACGGCCCGCGCGGGCCAGGTGGCGGCCGATCTTGGCCTCCTGGACGATCCCGGCTTTACTTCTTTGGGTTTAGCTCACCCTCGATGCTGCAAATGGCTCCAGATAACATGGAATGTAGTGCTGGAAAATGGGCACGTTTTCGGGCTTTAGAGATCGGCCCGAGATGCGCCGTGGGCGCTTGTTTTGAAATCTGGTATTAAAGCCGCGTTGGGTCTGCTTCTGTCATCTCAGCTCCTTCTCACTTAATACGACAGCTGTTAAGACGATGGAGATCGAGAAGAACGAACCGTCAGACAAAGACTTCGAGGTGCAATGGGACGGGCCTCAGGATCCTGAAGATCCTAAAAATCTGTCGACATGGCGGAAATGGATTATGGTGTTGATTGTTAGCCAGGCTTCGTTCCTCGTGTGAGTCAATAGATGCCAGTTATTCGACACAATGCTGATACATCTAGCACATTCTCGTCGTCTATATACAGTTCGACCTACGAGCAAATCACCAGAGAACTTCACTGCTCTGAGGAAGTTGCCATCCTCGGCCTGTCTTTCTTTGTTCTGGGCCTGGCGTTCGGGCCGATGCTTCTGGCGCCGCTATCTGAAGTAGCTGGTGGTCCCATATGACCGGTCGTGTCTTGACTGACAGCATTAGTTCTTTGGACGACGGCCGATTTACATTGTTTCCCTCTCGGCATTCTTGATCTGGCTCATTCCGTGTGCGGTTGCAAAAAATGTCCAAACCCTCGTTGTCGCCCGCTTCTTGGGAGGCTTCTCCGGTTCTGCCTTTCTGGCTGTCTCAGGAGGTATCAAGTGTCCATGTTGATATCCACTGTTGTTCGCTCCATCTGACAAGACTAGGCACCATGGTCGACCTCTTCAATCGAGAACGTCTTCAGTTTCCCATGGTTATCTACTCGGCCGTCCAATTCTTGGGGCCCGTCCTTGGGCCAGTGGTGGGCGGTTTTATCACCCAGTTTACCACTTGGTAATTCTCTCTTGTCGTCGCGCACATGAGTCAATGTTGACGCCCCGCCAGGCGCTGGTGCTTCTATATTCTCCTCATCTGGACCGCTGTTATAATCGTTCTGATCGTGCTCTGCGTCCCAGAGACCTTCTCAAAGGTGCTCTTGGTGAAGAAAGCACAGAGGATTCGTGCGAGCACGGGCGACGAACGATGGTATGCCCCGGTCGAAAGGCTCGATCGTTCTATTGGCCGAGCAGTCCTCATTTCGTGTTATCGGCCTTTCCAACTGCTGGCCTTTGAACCGATGTGCTTGAGCTTGGATATCTATTCGGCTCTCCTCCTCGGCATCCTTTACCTCTTTTTTGGCTCATTCGTCCTGGTGTTTCGGAACAACCACGGTTTCAACAGTTGGGAGTGTGGTATAACATTTCTCGGCCTTGGCGGCGGTATAATCGTCGCAATCCTATCAGATCCACTCTGGCGCAGAAACTACCAGCGTTTGGTCCGTCAAGCACAGGCTCGACACGGCGAAGCTGAAGGAAAGCCAGAACCAGAGTTCCGGCTCCCTCCTTCTCTGCTGGGTGCCGTCCTGATCCCCATCGGATTGTTCTGGTTCGGGTGGACCACATATTCTTCGATTCATTGGATCGTGCCAATCATTGGATCGGCGCCTTTCGGAGCAGGGTGCGTTGCGCTTCGCTTCTGCCTCTGAGATTAGAATTCTCGCTAACTCTGTCAGGATATTTTTGGCCTTCACCGGCATGTTCACATTCCTCGCCGACGCTGTCAGTCTTCCTATCCTCTACCTCGAGACGCCTCCCTAATCGTGATGCCAAGTACCCTTCCTACGCAGCTAGCGCGCTGGCTGGCAACGTCTTTGTGAGATGCTGCTCTGCGGCAGCGTTTCCTTTGTTCGGAGACCAGAGTATGTGTGCAACGACCGAGTATCCGTAATCTGTGCTAACCTCGAAGTGATAGTGTTCCGAAAACTCGGGTACCAGTGGGCCTCTTCACTCCTCGGATTTCTAACTCTGGCAATGCTCCCGTTTCCGTAAGCCTAACCGAGGGTATGTTGCCAGGCAGAGAATTTGCTCATTGTTTACAGGTTCATCTTCTACCGATACGGCAAAATCATACGGGGCAAGAGTCGCTTTGCCAACTGACCAATGAGAATAGAAAGACGCAGAACCGCTCCTGGTAGATACTGACAAGGAGTCGGCACTGGAGAAGCACAGATCCACTAAACTTGTGAGTCAAAAGTCATTGACAATATGTTATCATTTTGTATTTCGTCTAGATACACTCTGGTGCTAATGAGCTTGTCTTCTAGCTGCAGATTATGTCGTTAAACCACTAGAGCACCTGCAAGATTTGACGCCACTCTCTAGACTGTTCTGGAGAGTTGTCTTCAACGCTAAAAACCTCGGCGCGATAAATTCCAGTTTAGAAGAGCCGAAAAATGGACGGAATGGGAAAGGCTTCCCAATGTCCGTGGTGGGATAAAGTCGCAGCTGAATAACAATCTAGATCGCATGCTCTATAGTGAAATTTTGGGAATTTTGTCAGGCTCAACGCGAGACTTGGGGGCCAATTGGACATCTGCCACGTGCCCAAATATAAGAAGACGTACTCGGATTAATAAGCAACCTCGTGTTCGTTCTGCATTAGGCTGGTGAGAGGCACCCCGTAAGTGTCGACAAAGAAGTCCAACTCTCTGGCGGCGCAGTCTAGGCCCTGCCGTGGGAATTGTGATTTGTAATGATCGCCAACCCTGGTCGCATCCTCAGACCTGTATGTGGACAATAACGATGGTGATTGGTTTCAGGCTAGGGAGTTATTATTAAGCAGGCGCTTTGGCAATTGATCAGGAACACGTCTAGCAGGTATAAAGAGTGCGGGGAAATGCTGTAAGGCGGAATCATGTCAACCTACAAGCACCCAAAAACTACAAAGACCAACATCCAACAGCTACCAACAGCTCGAAGAACTCCTTCACAATGAGTGCGTTGAAACCGCTCAAGCTATATGGGAATGGTCCGTCTATGTCGTGCTCACATGTTTTCAAATCTGACGGCCATTTCTAGCGAGAAGCCCGAACCCGTTGAAAGTATCTCCCACAGTCGCACAAGGTGTTTGATGTAGTCACGCAGCTAACGACGAAAGGTCATCTTGATCCTTCTTGAACTCAAGTACGTGTTGTTGATGTGCCTTGTCCGTGATCAACTACATATCCCTCATCTTGACCAATTATTAGCCTCCCTTATGAATTGGAACCCGTCGAATTGAGCAAGCTCAAACAGCACCCCTATCTCTCCGTCAACCCCAACGGGCGCCTGCCTTCACTTCAGGACCCAAATACCAACCTCACACTCTGGGAATCTGGTGCTATCATCCAGTACCTGGCGGAGAAGTACGATACTGAGCACAAAATAAGCTATGCTTCCGAGCCAGAGAAATACTTTCAGAGCCAGTACCTGTTCTTCCAAATGAGCGGACAGGGTCCTTATTTTGGACAAGGATATTGGTTTACTTTTGGGCATCCGGAGAAGGTTCCGAGTGCCATTGAGAGATATAACAAGGAGATCAAGCGGGTCGTTGGCGTGTTGGACTTGGCACTCAAGGACAAGGAGTGGTTGGTTGGGAATAAGTGCTCGATCGGTTCGTTCCGTCCCATTCTTCTCCAGAACCACGTTGGCATTCGAAGACTCACTTACCTCTAGCCGATCTGGCATTTGTCCCATGGGACAGCGTAATCCCCAAAATTCTAGGAGATGAGTACAAGACGGTGAACGAGGCTGCCTATCCTTACTACTGGGCCTGGCACAAGAGATTAGAATCACGGCCCACGGTCCAGAAGCTACGTGCTTTGCAAGCTGAAGAAGAAGCAAGGGGGAAGCATTGAGCACGTTTGTCCATTCATAGTGTCTAGTCCGAAGTATTCTGATTGGGCCAGGTTCGGGACGATGTACAGGCAAGACGTAAGAATTCTGTTCCTGCGACAACCCACAACTTATTCATAGACTGTAAATGAGTCGGTTGGGCCTGGTTATGCCGGTGCCAAGGGGGTCGAGTACGAGGAGGACAATGAGCCGAGGAATATTAAGGGAGTGATGTGACAGGGACGATGACACACGAAATATTTCGATGAACCAAACGATATGAATTGGTGATTGATTCTATCTAAGAGGCGGCTTAGCAGCTGAAGTAATCCTTTCGTGGCTGAACAGGGAATACACAAATGATCTGCATGGTTAGGGCAGAACGGTGACAAATAGTGCTGGCGCCTGACCGCCAGCCCAAGAGTCGCGCTTCAGGCCCACCGCCAAGAAGGGTTCATCCATGACCCCCTATGCTCGTGTGTTTCCCTGTCTCAAATGGCCAATTTCTAGTCATTGCATCACTGTTAGACACGGCATCACAATGTTCTCCCAAGGTCGTCACGGACCCAAGGCGAGAACTGGCTGCCAAACCTGCAAGCAAGTCATGTCGATGCCGTTCTCAAATTGCTCTAACATGTATGAACAGAAGCCGGCGGGTCAAGTGTGATGAAGCCAAACCATTTTGCAAGCGGTGTGTCGTTTTCGTTCGTCCAATTTTCAAGTCTCATTGGTTCACAGATGCACAAGAACTGGCCGGAAATGCGGAGGATATGTTCTCTCCGTGGTCGAGACGAAGACGTCTCAGCTCCCTCTACGCCAGCAGACCGCTCCCAACGCCTCTTCCAATCTGCTCTCGGCCTTTAGTGCGACGAATCTAGAGTGGCAGTCGTTTGACTTTTACCTGAAAACGCTCGCCGTCGCGCTCAGCGGGGTCATGGACTCTGACATTTGGCAGAACCTTGTGGTCCAGGTCGGCTCTGCGGAACCCGCCATTCGCCACGGCATGTGCGCTCTCGGGAGCATATTCAGGCATTCTGCTCGAGAAAGTAAAGGCCCCACGGTCGAATGTGGCTGTCTTAATTGTCGCCAAGCACTCCGATCGTATAACAAGTCCATCTCTTGCTTGACGGACCGCTTAGAGCGTGATGACCCATCTGTGGTAGCGCTGGTGTCATGTGCCATATACATCTGCATCGAGATGTACCGGGATAATGACGATGCTGCTTTGGGCCTGGTGGCCAAGGGCTGCGAAATCCTGTCCAACCTGGCGCGCCGCAATCGAACAGAAAGAGGACCGATGGCAGAATTCAGGCTTGTGTCTCTGTTTGTTCGTCTGCAGCTCCTTTCGGCCATGTGCGGACAACCGGTGCCCTTACCTATATCAGAGTTGGATTATCCTTCAGCCACACCATGGTTGATCGACACAATTCAAGGAGCACGTGCTATCCTGTTTTCCATCATGCGCGAGACACAGTCCTTCCGGCTTCGATGCTTTCAGATTGAGTCTGAGGTCGTGGCTGGCAAAAATGGGCCAGAAATCATCAACAGCTTACTGGCGGAGCAAGAAAGTCTGCAACTCAAGCTGGATGCCTGGTATGGCGCATTCCGACGACTCCTGCAACATCAACCAGTGAGTGATGGAAACAAGGAGCTTGCCATCTCCATGCTTCACGTGTATCATGCCGTCGCCAAAATTTTCACCGCGACAGGTCTCGGGTATTCCCAGGATATTTATGCCGCCTTTGACGATGACTTCAGGACGATTATCCGAATTATCGACTCTAGTTTGGGTGTTGCTCAAAATGGAAATGAAAGCGAGGTGGACTTCTCTTTTGAAATGGGCTTTATGCCTCCACTCTATCTTGCGGCGCTCAAGTGCCGAGACTCCGCCTTACGGAGAAAGGCATTGTCTTTGATGGCACTCACAAAAGATAAGGAAGGGACTTGGGGCCGGCGTGAATGCATGTGTGTTGCCAGCAGAGTCATCAACCTGGAAGAAGGCACGTCCGATCTCCAGTTACCCGATCACGTCGAGGAAAGGGCGACACCTCTTCTCTTTCACGATGTCCTTATCCATCACCGTCATCAGAGCGGAGACACATCATTTGTGGACGTCATATATGTGTGGCGCAGTCCGACGCCTGGTGAGACGTGGAAAACGATGCAGGAGACTCTGACAATCTAACCTGCGAACTCTGGAATGGACCAGCACTTTCAGCTGGTGGGCCGGGGGTGGACAACTTGGAACAGTGTCATCAGCAGTCCTCGTGAACAGGACCGAAGCTACGCTCAGGCATTTCCTACAGAGTCGACAATTTCGCTTGCGTAGCATCCATCGCGTTTGTCACCTGCTTGCATCAAGTGCAAGGTGTGGGATAGGACCAGCCCAGGTACCAGCCCGGGTATCAGCCCAGACCAGCCCAGGTACTAAACTCCGATATGTCATTACTCCTCCTACAGTGTTGAACAGCCCCATATCGTTAGCTAATTAGCACTCCACATCGGCAACACCGTAATGCTTCAATTGACCATCCCAATTTGGCGAAGAATCCGAACTATCAAATTAGTGCTTGGCGATCATTTCATGGGCGGCCTTAGGGCCAGACCATCCGCATTTCTCCACGAGGCCAAGTGCCTAGACCAGTCACAGGTAAATTGAATCCTCATGTGCCTTGATCCAGGAGAGACGGTCGCTGATAGGTTACAGGAGCTGCAGCCTCGGATTGATAACCGAAAGCATGGTTTGTTCCAGCTCAAGCTCTATTTAAGGTGAAACTTTGTGGCTGCTGGAGACGCAGATCTCTAGGATTAATAAAGACCTTGAGGGCTTCGCGCAATGGAGCTGGAGATGGCAAGTCGCGGACAATATGGCCGATGACGAAACGGCAGCAATGGCTGTGCTTGAGGGTGGCAAGTCCAAGGCAGATATAAAGGGGAGTGCCACCCAGTCTGGTATACAGGTCAGTGCTGGGACCGAAGTTTTCAGAGTTCAGCATCCTCCGACGATGGCGCCCTGGTCACTTAAAATTCTCCTCGCTTTTCACATCAATGCCGTTGTGGTCCTCAGTCAATGCCCCCCTCTCGGCTCCGTCTTGCCTGCACCCCGTCATTTGTCTGCCAATGCGAATCTGAGCGAGATCGCCGCCGGTATTGCGGATCAACTACAAAACACCACCTCTGCTTTCAACGCGACCGCGCTGTCAGTGGGAGTCAAATCAATCTACGAATCAAGCACATTTCTTGACTTCCATAACACCCCATCTGTGTTCAACACCAGCGGAACCCACAAGGTCGACGGCAACACCGTCTACAGGATTGCCAGCACCAGCAAGCTCTTTACTGCATTGGCTGTCTTACAGCTGGCAGGCACGATCAATTTGTCCGACCCCATCACCAAATATGTGCCCAATCTGGTTCATCTATCCAAGGAACAATCCAAAGTCAATAGCGTGACCACGGTCGATTGGCCCAGCGTGACAGTGGAAGCGCTGGCGAGCCACCTCGGCGGCATCGGAGCAGACCGTGAGTCTGAGCCCTGGCTGTGATCTGGAGCTGACCGAGTGCAGTTGGGAACAGTGCTATACAATATCAACCAGGTCTTACGGCAGAGACCGGTCTTCCAGACTTCAGTGCGAGTCAGGCCTCGCTTCCTTGCAGTGATGCTCCGACCGAGCCGGCATGCACGTAGTCAGGTAAGATCAGCACAAAAGAGGGATGGAAGGGGCTGAAAACGTCCAGACTTCCTCGCCAACTTTGGAAAACGATTTCCAGTCTACTCGCCGCTCACGACGCCGGTCTACTCCAACGCTGCATATGGAATCCTCGGTCGTGCAATCGAAAATGTCAGCGGGAAAACATACAGTGACTATCTCCAAGGTGCCGTGTTCAGGCCGCTGAATTTGACGCGCACATCGGTTGGTGCCCCACAAAACAACAGTCTGGGCTTCATTCCGGCGGAAACGAACTGGTGGGGGACGTCTTTAGGCTTCGAACAGAGGTATGACCTGCCTGGCTGGGGTTGCTTCCACTAAATTGTGCAGCTCCGGTGGCATCTATTCAAGTAACAACGATCTTCTGGCTTTTGGCTCCGCCATCCTGTCCTCCAAACTTCTGACGCCACTGCAAACACGTACTTGGATGAAGCCTCGGACGTTCACCTCCTCACTCGGCATCTCTGTGGGCGCGCCTTGGGAGATTGCTCGAGGGGCCAATCTGACATCGGATGGACACATCATCGATTTCTACACCAAAGCCGGCAACTTGTGGGATTACAATGCGCTTCTCGTGCTGGTGCCAGACTATGGTCTCGTCATGGCTTTGAATATGGCGGGCCCAGATGGGTCGATCCCCGCGCTACAGGAAATATTCTCCCGGGTTATGAAGGCGCTGATTCCTGCCGTGGATGCCGTCACCAGGAGCGACGCTATACAGACATATGCTGCGACATACCGCTCGGGAACCAACTCTAGCCTGACCTTGTCTCTCGATGACGGTCCGGGCTTGCTCGTGTCCAATTTCACAGTGAATGGCGTCGACGTGATCTCAGGCTATGCCGCATATGCGGGTGCCGATCCAGCTTCAACCACCGTCCGCCTCTATCCCACGGATCTTCAATCAGGAAATCAGTCGGCATGGCGTGCAGTCTACGACACCAGTTCAAGCGCAGAGGATGCTGCGTTTGATGCCGAGGTATTATTCCCACAAGGCAGTTGTCAGTCGTGGTCGGAGATTGACCTTCTGTCATATGGACTGAGAGGACTCGACGATTTCGTCTTCACAATCGACCAGAAGAGTGGGAAGAGTGTGACTGTTGAGCCCATGGCATGGAGAGTTGTCATGCGGAGGGAGTAAGCAATATCTTTCACGATAGGAAGAGATGTCACTGCCTTCCGGGTGTGTACCATCTCGTGGTCGTCAATTTTTCGGCTTGATCTCGGACACTTATTTGACCTAGAACACGACAGTTTTAACACATTAATATTACCATCCTAGAATGAATTTGAGTGTCTCTGGTATATAGGCTGAGAGTAGCAGCGAAGAGTAACATGGGCTTTCCAGCAGAAAAAGCTGTCTGGGTCAATAATCACGTGCCAGTCGTTGCCGAGCAACCCCAAGCCGCAACTCTGTTTATTCTCTCCCCAGTGTGGTGCAATAGCTACAGCGACAGCACACATCACTTTCCGTATTGTCTACTTTGGCCCTCGCGTAGAGAACAATCTTCGGTCGATTTCTCGCGACACAACAGCGGCCTTTCTCACCCATTACCGGTGACGTCATAGAAGTGGCCTCTGTCGTCGGTGGCTGAGAGGGGGCATACTAGTGTCAACGGCTTTTTGGCCCGGATCACCCGGCTCGGTATGCTACCCCGCTGGAACGCCTGACAACTAGACCGGCAGATGGCAGTGAAATGTCGGTGTACAAACCCAGCGAAGTGGGAGAGATCTTTTTTGGATCACAACTCAATCCTGCCGTCTGACTCTGGGGCCGGCGATCTTCGTTTCAGTCCCGACAACTCAGCTTATTCCCTCACAACCAATACGGCATTGCTATCAAGAAGTCGGGCCTGAAGTGCCCCGATTTTACGAAAAGTAACACCACTCGGAGTAATCCGATTTTTAGCACCCCAGACCGGAGCCAGGCTCCCTACAGCTATTTCTTATTCCATGGCAAACGCATTTCCGCTCTCCTTGAGCTGCTTTGATCCTCAGCCTCGTTACATGACGCATACCGGCCTGACGGTGCCGGTCGCGTGCTCAGCTGCTGATGTGCCGAAAGCACTGTGGATCTCAATGGGACAAGGAAAATCCTTCCGTGTCAGACCCACTCCAAGAACAAAAGTGTGATTGCCGAACTAGTTGTATTGAAAGAATGTGTATCTACTATCTAATATCCGTAAGAAATCGTAACTCTCGGTGCCAAGGCCTGCTCTGGCGCTCTTGTGACCCACTCGCTTATACGTCGGCCCGACTTGTTTTCGTTTGACCAAATCTGATTGAGGATGTTTGTGCCGGCAAGGCGCTTTGAATTTTCAAAGTGGTGTTATCCACACTTCGGTTGTGAGATGAAACGTTCTTCAAACCATCAATCCGGATCGGGGTCACGCCATAAACGCGTGATCCTTGCATTACTCCGAATTTATTTTCGGTACACTCCTAGAATGTTATTCGGAGTATGTTCTGGTCAGGTTGCTGGTTTAAAGCCGCCGTCGGCCGCTGGCGGCTGGTCGGTATTGGTAGGCGTTCGGACTTGGAAATTTTTCGAGCGAACGATTTCCCGGAAGACCTAGGATGCTGCTGGCGATATCATAGACCTTCTGTGTTGGAAGAGACCAATCGACAGGAGACACAATTTCAAGATGGAGGACTTACCAAAGGGGATGGAGCATATCGACCGACGGGAGCTCTACACTTCACTCCCCGCCCGAATCATCTACTTGCAGCAATTCCTCGAGTTTGGAGCCGGTAACTGCGCCCTTATTGTTGTCGCACAGTGGCCAACCATACTAACCAAGCGACTCTTTAGATGATGTGGTCGCCCTCATCGACGGACAGAAATACATCAAAGCCATCATCCCCGCCATCGTGAACCTCGTGTACAAGAAGCTATTGAAGCACGACATTACGGCGCGAGTATTCAGCACCCGAGACAGTCGCAGCGAGGAGAATCCGGAGCAATGGGCCAAAGAGGACGATACACAGATCAGACACAGGAAGATGTTCTTAAGATGGTATCTCACCAAATTGAATTCTGATCCGAGCAAGATGGAGTATTGGCAGTATTTGGATAAAGTGGGGTATGTTGAAGGCCCTTCATCACGGGGAGAGGGCGTGGAGCTGATTTGGATAGGTTAATGCACGTCGGCAAAGGTCGTCAGAATCCTCTTCACGTCGATTACATCTTCCTCGGTGCCTGTCTGGGCTACATTCAGGACTCGATGACGGAAGCGATCCTCTCACATCCCCGACTCGACCTCATGCGGAAGATTGCCATCGTCAAAGCCATCGGCAAGGTCATTTGGATCCAAAACGACCTCTTGGCCAAATGGCACATCGACGAGGGCGAAGAATTCTCCGACTTTTTCGACGATGAGGAGATCGAGGCCGAAGCACGAGACCCCGAAGGATATGTCAACGGAAAGAGAGTCCTGGGGGGTGATGACAGTTCAATTGACGGCCGAGCTTCGTCGATATCGTCGGAAAAGAGCACCACAAGTCTTGGCCGGACAATCGAAGAGGTTCGCCTGAGTAATGAGCAGATCGGATGTCCGTTCAGCGGCATGGTGAATGGGAGAGGTCATATGGATCACCAGCGAGCCGCGACATGGCGCCCGAGCCGAAATGGGCCTGAGGTCCTTCCTCCACCGTCGGGCATTCCGCGACTGCATCTGATTGATGGGAAGACGGTGGGTAAAGAAAACCTTGAACCAAACCTGTTCGATGAGGATCATCCATAGTCCTTTTGCGCAGAATCTCTATGTCGCCGGGGTAGCGGAATCGAGAGCGAAATTGGATAAACAACTGGCGGACAGATCAAGCCATGCTCTGGAGGCCGTGACCAGGTTTGGATTGGTTGTCAGCTCTCCTCGTAGGAGAATCAACCAATGACACGTTGAGTTAGTCCTGCATCGGCCTGAAGAGCGTGCCCAAGAGCGCTACGAACACGATGTCTGCTGCAACTAAAGCTACAAAACGAAGCACCCATTGCCTATCCAAGGAGGAATACAAGCTGTGCCATCAGTTTTGTCACGTGAGGCTATTCTACCTCTGGTATTCTTGCGCTTGCTTCCCTTGCCTCTGGGCCATCTCGCTCTTCAGGAACCAAGGGCTTCAAAAACAACCCATTACACTGCTGAAATCGTGTTGAAACAACCCCACGATCGTACTCTAAATTAAGCTTAATATAACGCCTATTGGCCCGGCTTCTGGCTGCAGCCAGAACCCGCTAACCTCCACGAACATGCGACCCAACTCATTGCAAAAGTAGCGCTGCGTCTCTCGATGGATGGCGACGCTAGACCAGCCTTTTGAAGCCTCAAAAGCGTGGAGATATATGCAAAGAAGAGGAGAGTAACCGACCTCGATCCAAATCCTCGATCCAACCCTCAGCCACAGGCCCCCATCTCTGCCCACCTCGGTCGCCAGCGCCGCAGTCAGCAAGGAATTGAAATCATCATCAGCTCGACAGCCCGAATCGGCCACGCTCCTCCGCCAGAACACAGCAAAGGAGCTGCGACGGAAGATCAACGATGCCTTATGACGCGTCTCGCCTACGGTCGTGGCCGCTGAACAACTCAAGAGCGGGGATGTAGCGATACACGCAGCGAGCGCGGGTGAAGCAAAAGAGAACTCACGCCTGTGGGTGCGAATGTTGGAACTATGGCCTGGGTGGTGAAACATGGATACGGCGTCCTCGTCCAGGGGTTCGGACGAGGAGGAAACCATCAACCTAACCAACCAGGCAGAATCCACAGAGATCCAAACTGACAACGCATCTCTCCACCCTGGAGTGAAGGTCAGTTATGTGGATGACTGACTTGGACTGGTTCCTGGAAGGCGGCGTCCTCCCTCGTGGAATTCGAGACGAAAGCATAAGCGAAAAGCGATAAAAGGATTGCTGCCTGTCAACACGACTGCGAGCTCTATGACAGGCTACGAGCTGCAGCAACGCTACAAGTGCCGAAAATACCGCCACATTGGAACTCAATACGTCATCAGCGAGACTGCGGATTTTGCAGCACACAACAGAAGACAGTGCCCGCACAGAAGGGTGCGATCGCAAAGGAACCCACGTGGCATGAGCAACACCTGCCAGCCAGGAAAGCGCAGATGGTTGCGTCACCATCAGCTGCAATTCTCATCCCACTGCCCGATGCTGTTCTTCGGGAGACAATCTGACTTGTGGGAGCCACCAGCGTGCCATGGAGATCTCCGGTATTGTTGGTACAATCGGGCGTCTCGTGCAAGCTACTTCCTCCCAGTTCAGGCCTCCCACCAGACAGTTGCGGGGCCGCCCAACGGTTTGTCGTCCAGGATGTCCAGGTGTCAGGCCACGAGATGGGGCAGAATTTACTTCTCTTGGCACAGGAGAAGGACTGGCGCAGCGGCAAAAGCCTCACATTGTGGCGTAAGTTGCTGGTGCCACCATTATTCCCAGGGCTGAGATCATGAAAGACATCCAGCCATTCTCCTCTCATAATGAACCAGCAACAACCCACAAGTGAAGTTCGGATGCAGCGAGCGATACGATCAGCTCGACACCATTAAACGAAGATCAGCACGACGCCCGCTGAATTCTGAAAGGACTTTATCAGGACCCTGCTTCCAACCCAGTATTTCGCTCGACATCATACGGTCATGGACAGTTGACCGCAAAGTGGTCGACGAGGCCACCTTCAGTCCGAAGTTTATAAAGGTATTTCTCGACCGTATGCCCAAGCCGAAGAACTATCGCAAAGACGCTGGCATAGCCCGGTGTAAAAGTCAGAACGGACCTCGCCAAAATGGATCCAACTCTGCCCACGGGCCCAGTTTGGGTCCGTTTTGGCCACCATGAGTTCAGAGCACCGGTCAGGGAACTTTGGAGCCGCGAACGAGGTTCGATGTTGCTTTGATGGCAGTCCTCACGTCCGGAAATGCTTTCTGCGTCGCCCTAGGCGTTAATAACATTTCCGACTTCTCCGGGCGAACGGGTCCTCTTTTTGCGGTGAATCTCATTTCGGATTCCTGGCTCTCATTGAAATGCATGTTGCTGCTGCCATCCCTCTTCCGAGACTGAACCTGCATGATCAGTCAGATTTCGCGGGACGAGTGGGCCTCATCGGGGGGCAAATCGCCTGGTTTGGAAGGGTCCGGGGCAAGGAGAAGTTGGACAAGTCGAGGAAAGTATTCCAGCTCTAGGAAAGAAAGCCCATGGAGCTGAACATATAACACGCAACCCTCTGCAGCATTTCTTCAACCGATCGTACCGATGCAGTTCGGCAACGACATTGCACAGTTGCCCCTTGGACATGGGAGAAACGTGCGAATGGCGATAGGATAATAATCGATGCACTGCTTTGTCCGTCTCCTTCAACCCTTCATGACTGTAAAAGGCTGGACCAATCTTCACTGCGAATGTATTCTTCAATACTCGTCGTCGGAACGTCGATCTCAAGCTATACCCGCGCTGTTAGCTTCATCACGACAAAGGACACGGAAAGGAAAAAACAAGGACGAACATCTTTTGGATGTTTAATGTTGGGGTCGCCGCCATCCCATCCAAACTCTCCATGGTATTGATGGCCCTCACTAATCTCTCTGGCTAGATCATCCGGCAGCGCGCCTTTGAGATCGTTGAGGTACTCTTCCGGCGAGATTTGCTTGAATTCAGCCCGGACATTCAGGATGCGCCCCCAGATTTGAGTGTATTCTTCCCATCCGATGAGACTGCCATATCCCAAGAGATGAGTGCCTGGAGGTGAGTGGACAAGAGCCCAAACAAAAGATCCGGTATCTTTCTGAGTGACCACCATAGGGATGGGAGAGTCACCTGGATGGGGTTTGGCAATCAGAAAACTCCCATCTGGTTGCTAATCGGTTTTGGATCTCCGTCAGTATGATAGAAAGAGTTGAGATATTTGAGGCAGGGTGGGGAGTCTCACCTTGTGAGGCGCGAGGGCTGGGTTTCGCCAATTGTCAGCATACTCTCCAATTTGGACTGTCGAGGTTCGAGCGTTGAGGTCGGGGTGACGGTTCTTGATATACTCGACCACTTGTGCCTTTGAGTCGAAATGATATACCAAGGTGTACTTGCCCCGACTCCATTTCCGCACGTTGCTGAGGCTAGAATAGACGAATCGCTGCAAGGTTTTGAGTACCGCTGGATCAGCCGCTGCATCGGCGATATTCTGGCCTTGCTGCACTTCGCGATCATAGGCATACTCGTTGATCCTCTTTCCAGCCGCTTTTGCTGCTTCAGGGTCGCGAACAAACGCCCAGAAGTCTGTCACCGCAAAAATGGCGTGGGCCCCTGTGAAAGCTTGGATCAAAGAAGCCTTGTCCTCGATGTCTGCTTTAACCACTTCTACACCTTTAACCGTCAATGCTTGGGCATTTGGCTTCGATGGGTCTCGCGTGATGCCGCGAATCTTCCATTCAGAGTGTTTAAGAAACGTCTCCGCCACCGAAGATCCCTAAACAATGGCGTCCATCAGTGACTCGATCCGTCGTCTTGCTCCGCAGGAACTTCAATATTCACACAAAGTGACAGGTGCATGTAATGTATGATCCGAAAGAAGGGACAAAGACATCTCCCAAAAATATGTGATCAGTTCATCGACATACCTGGTTGCCGGTAATACCAATAATCACAATTAATTTTGACATGGTGGCCTTGAATGTATCGACCGACGATAACTAGGGCCATCTTCGAACCCATTTTGGGTACTGGCTACAATATAACTAGACTGCTGACAAATTCGAAAGCGAGAGCAGTATTCAAAACTATTAGTAATTCAATTCTGTGGGTGCCCAATTGCCGGTTTACGGGGCGTGTATTGTGGAGATGGTTTAGCCTTGGATACGACCTTGTGTTTCCAGTGGACCAGGATGCTTACTGTAGTTTGTTTATACACTTATCACCTACGCCTCAAAGGGTCCGAGAAGACAAGCGCGAAGTGTGGTCTTGGATAGCAATACAATCGGCATGAAGCTCTTAGCGACTAGAACTTCCGGAGCCTTCATGTAGTAAGATTTCTTTCGCTCATATAACATACAGACGTCCATGTCATCAATTTTGAGTAAGAGGCCAGATTGAGCCGGTATAAATGACGCTGGCGCCGCCCTCATGTGCCATCAAGTGTGGTAGAAATTTCATGGTGAGGTTCACAACAGAGGTGAAATTGGTGTCAAATTCTTGGTGCATTTCAATCAACTCACGTCTGACGGCTTGGTGAGATCGGTCGGTCGTTGGATCCAGAGTTGAAGAGGCAGCCGACATCGGAGGTACTGGGTTGACACAAGCCCGCTTACAAATCAATATAGCAGAAATATACTGCATTTTTGTGTACGCAGTTGACGGACAAATGCAGACAGCATGGCCGAAATGAAGTCGAGGAATTGCGGGCCTCAAGGGCTGATCCAGGGCTAATCACCTCCGAGAGCCAAGTGACAAACGATCAGCGGCGTTTCAAACTTTTGTATTTCATCCGTGGCCATGGCTTCCTGGAGCTCGCTCAATGACATCACGAAGAAGTGTGCGCTAATTGAGATGTCCGCTAGTGCCCCCGCGGCCTCCCAGCTCAGATCGTGGTGAGACTGCCCTGAGTTCTCTCCCTCTCACCCGGTGCATGATAACCCTTACGGAGTCCCAGACTTCCAACCAACAAAGGTAACACAAGTCCAAAGCCTGATTCAGGAAAATGCTTCCCTGAAGCTGAAGCGTTCTGAGGCAATACCAAGACGCCGAGCGTCTGCTCCTCGGGCCCGATCTTGCCCCAGACCTTCGCCAACTCGAGCACCGCTGCAGGCCGAGAGATGCACAAAGCGGAAGCGCGAGGACACGTCTATGGCCGAGAGGATGGGGTACGCGACTCTACAGGCGTCAGCCAGCTTTGGAAGTAGCTATAACTACGTAGAAAAACCTTGGACCGCGTCATACAATTTATTATGTGTATGCGTCATTCCGGCCTTAATGGCCAAGTTACCTGCCCCCGAGTCATCTCGGAAACGGCGGTTGAATCACAATGAAGCCGGACCATTGCTACTGCCCCCTTGCAATCGGAGAAGTGGTCAGCACTCACGAGCTGAGCGGCTTGCCAGAATGTGGCTGTGCAGGACTCGTGCAGTCACCGTAGGAGTGAGTTTGCCTCCGGGCCTCAGCATTGTTTGCGGAGCGAATTTACTTTCCTCTCGCCTTGCAAAGCGCCATTATATCTCCGCGCGAGGCGTCAGCAATGTCCAAGATGTAGAAGGTCGCGGCGAGCTGTGTATCACTGCACACTAGTGTTGAACGAAGCAGTTTGCCACGTGATCGACATGTCTTCACACTCTATAACTCGCCGCCACGATCAAGGTTGCAATTCATAGCCACCGGTGTAGGTAGAGGGAAGCGACAACAGAGAGGCGCGGGCGTTGAGGAAATAAGAGCTTTAGAACTGGCTTGATGGAAGACTTGTAGAGCAAGAGAACGGAGGGTGACTAGGGAGGGTACATCGGGCTTGAAACAGTCATCAGCTTGATTTCCCATGCAAATGGGTTCCAGGCGCAATTTATGACTTCACATACCAGAATCACCACAGAAGATATGCATTCAATGATTCCTGACAATGTACGTGAAATGATGCACTGATGGAATGGATGGTCCGGTGCCAATTGGGTGGCCAATAGGGTGATGCGGAGGAAACCCCATTTTGATCAGAGTCACACCACCACGATGGGCCTTCGAGATCCATGGAGGCCGAGAGATTTTAGATCTCCTTCAATCAATTTGGCTTCCTACAACACGTTCCTCAGTAGTGTCCTTTGTTGTCGACCACGAATTTCACCTGGCCGATAACCGACAGATCTTTGCGCCTTTTGGACGTGATGGAAATTCCTGACTGGTCATGGCATACATGTGTGGCGATAGATGAGCACAATGGTTGCACATGGCTTTTGCTATATGTACTCACGCTCAGCCACAGACTGCAAGTTGTCGAAATTCCTCGACGAAATCGACGGTGGTAAAATACGACTTTTGGATTCATCATCCATATCCAATCACAGCTACCTTTGACCTTTTGAATCACCTTTTTAAAGTCAAGCATGAGGTGGGAAGACGACGGCTACGCGCGCAGAGATGATGATGGACAACCGGTATCATTGGTGAGCTTCTTTTCCCACCTTGCACGTCCTTGGGACTCACTGCTTCGGGAACAGGAAGAGTATGAACGAAGAGCCTCTACCAAGAAAACCTGGTGGAATTTGACCATAGACGACATCAAGATGTATGCTATTACTGGGTATGAGACCCCCACGGCTTCAACAGAATAGGGCTAAATATATTGACAGAGTCGGCTTCTTCCTTGACTCTTATGACCTGTTCATCATAAACCTGGTGACGCCAGTATGGCAATATGAGTAAGCTTTTCGCCTCCTGGACCCTACAATATCGAGCACCTTGTGATGCGAGCACAGAACCATCCGTCCGCTGACATGCCATTGTTTAGATACTGGGGAGGGCTGGAACACCGGACACCTCACTATCCCCCCCTCCTGCGAGGCCTTGTCAATGCAGGGTCGAATATCGGCAACATCATCGGACAGCTTTCATTCGGGTTCCTCGGAGACGTCTTTGGTCGGAAGTTCGTATACGGCAAAGAACTGATCGTGTGTATCATTGGCACTATCCTTGTCATCAGTCTCCCCAACAATATTCCAACCCCAACGTTGAAGATGATTTGGATCTTTTGCTTCCGAATTGTGATGGGAGTGGGCATTGGAGGAGACTATCCCATGTCCGCATCGATTGTGTCCGAAAGGTCTCACCTGAAGAAGCGTGGCCAATTGCTGGCATGGATCTTTTCTAACCAAGGTTGGGTGAGTCTCCACATTGGGGGGCAGAACTTTGTGTTCAGAAGTCGGGCAAGATTTCAAAGTATTGTTCAGCTGACTCGATTCTATCCTTCAGGGCACACTTGCAGGTTCCATTGCGACGATCATCATCCTTGCAAGCTTCAGCACGGCCTTGGATAAAGAAGGACACTACAATCAATTGGATGCTGTTTGGCGAATCCAGATGGGCCTTGGGCTCGTCCCAGCTTTCGCCACACTTTATTTCCGTCTCACGATGCCGGAAGGCAGGAAGTACATACAGTCGCAGGAATTGAATACCCCAAGCTCGCCGAATTCCGGTGTGGACAAGAATAACACAGTCGCGTCGAAATCTGAACAGGAACCGGAATCGGATTCACTCGGCAATCCAAGGCCTCCCACGAGCCCGGGCTCCTCTTCTACCGATGCCACGATACCAGCGATTGAGGGTAAGCTCACGGCCAGCGCTCCTTCCAAGATAAAGTATAAAGTCTTCTTTGTTTACTTTAGCCAATGGAGGCATCTCAAGGTCCTTTTGGGAACGGCCATTACCTGGTTCTTGCTCGATGTCGCCTTCTACGGCACAAATCTGAATCAGTCGGTCCTCCTCACCGAGATCGGCTTCTCTACTGGCAAAAATGAGTACGACCTTCTAATGCGAAACACGATTGGCAACCTCATCATTGCCGTGGCTGGTTACGTTCCGGGATACTTCGTCACCATATACTTTATCGAGAAACTCGGCCGACGTTGGATTCAGATACAAGGATTCCTGATTGTTGCCTTGATGTTTGGTATCATAGCCGGCGACTATGGTCATCTTGGAACGGCGGGAAAATTCGTCTGCTTCGCTTTTGCCCAGGTAGGTTGGCATCGACTGATCCCGAGCCCTTCCCGTTGCATTGCATACCTCTCCGAAAGATCACTGACGGTATTCTACAGTTCTTCTTCAATTTCGGTCCCAACGCTACGACATTCATTATCCCTGCGGAAGTTTTCCCCTCACGAGTACGTGGGCTTGCGCATGGTTTCAGTGCCGCGACCGGTAAATTGGGTGCCATCTTGTCCGCCTTACTTTTCAATTACCTCAGTGGTTCGACTGTCATCGGCCTCGCGAATGTACTGTGGATTTTTTTTGCTTGCAATGTCCTGGGGGCTATCGTCACTTTCTTTTTGATCCCTGAGACCACAGGCAAGGATGCGGATGTAAAAGACTATGAAGAGTGGAAGGAGAATCAAGCGAAATCTGAGCAAGTCTGATAATCTATACGACGGCTCAGTTCTTTCATTTACGATTCATGCCAATTGAGCACCGAGCAAAACTGGAAGGATGTCACCGGTCGACCATTTTGAAAAAGTACGACTTCTCTCCCTCATCTCCTACTCAGTGCATTGTGATTTAAGAGGCCTGGTCTAAGGTCCAATTCTGTCTGATCAATGTTCAGAAATATAGGTTGGAGTCTCCCAGTCGGCCGGTGCCGACCATGGCAAGTGATATCCGGGACAGAAAAGCACCAGTTCACCATTGCTAGCTCTTTGCGAAGGCGAGGACCATCTCCCTCGCGGTTTTAATGGTTCTGGAGTCAGAGCTCGAGTTGAAGCAGGCTGGGCTGCTTTAATGAGTGGTGCAAGTGAGCGAATGCGCTATTGAAGATGATCCGTTTCTGTGCGGGTCCCAAGGGAGAAATATCTTTCGGGTGTGAAGCTAAAGTATATAAATTCCTACCTCATTCCGAGTCGTGGAAGAACAGGCTTGGTCATAACAGAACCTCGTTGATTGGAGGGAATCACAATCAAGTCAGCATCGTGGATGGAAGCGCGACTATGTGAAATGGGTGGGAACTGGGCTGGGTTTGGGCCATGATTTGGGTCGCCTTGAGCCCTGAGGGATGGTGCAAAGGAAGGACTATGATTTAGAGTCACATGACAAATATCCTTTTCTGTTGATGTTTCGCCGTTGGAGATTGAGACTGCTTGCGTACTTGGCTCATTCGGACCCTATCCTCGGAGGAGAGCGAGATGTCCAAGTAGGCCATTTTGCTGAACAGTTCAGTAAAGTTCCTTTTAGCGGCGGGTGAACCTGGACTAGACATCACCGACAGGGGGCTACTCACCCTTCCACCGCAGCCTAGTCGGTCAGAACAGAATGGGGGACAAGTAATTAGGGTAGCAGCACCATGAGAGATACCAAGAGTGGAGGACAAAAGCCCAGTTACTTTCTCCCCACTCGGCTCACTGATGGGATTCTATGCCTGTGGTGTATATCACGTGATCCGGTTGCACTGAACCTAGAGAAGGCATCTGGACGATCGCTGGTGTCATTTCCAGGCGACGGTCTCTCCAGGAGCCATTTCGGGCACTGAGAATGCGGTGGTTAGGCAGTACGGTGACTGGGCCGCATGAGGAGCAATCTCAAAAAATCTTGATGTTGAGAATGATTGGATTGAAAAGGCCGCCGTCGAGGGAAGAGTATTTGTCCTTGGCGGCGATTGCAGGAATTCCATCCCATTAAGCAACTTAGGTACTATTATAGAACTAATCCTCAAAGGCCGGCTCATCAGAATCTCCCTTGGTCGAACATTTGGGCGGGAGCCAAACGCGTCCATCTTCAGTATCGCAGCGTCTCCTCACACCGGCTCTAGCCCGGCTCTCCTTCTCATGCTCGTCCAGTTTCTGATACCAACCTATACGGGATTTACACCTGGTCAAAACAGTTTCTCTACACAGATCAGCCAGACTGTATGATTGGCCTTCATTGAGAAAATAAAGCAGGAGCTGCAGGCGATCCCAACCCTCCTCGTCGTCTTCTTCCTTTGTGGCTTGGTCATCGTCGTTGCGCACTGTATTCTGGCTGGCTACGAGATGTAACCCGTGCAGCTCCTCCAGCCAATCTAAAATATCGCTGTGCTTGGCCGTGCTGGGACGATACGGTGTCGGAAGATTCCATATCTGATCGTGCCAAAGGATCTCATCTGGGTAGGTGGGCGACACTGGATGTTGGATGGCGTGGTAGATCATACCGCTTTGGAAGAGATCTGCAACCACCGCTGCGAGTGCGGTGTTGTCGGATATCTCTCGAGGGACATTCGATGCAAAAAGACACATGTCATAGTTTGTCTTCGTACGGTCCGTCCGGGTAGATGCCACAACAAGACTCATTCCGTAAGCGGAGAACACATGCTCGTCGGCAGGAGCCATATGATGTCGGTCTCCTCCACCACAGATGCGAAATCGGCGACATCTCTGGCAGCTGGTGGTGTCATGGCCGTTCGCTCGGGGTGATTGGATCTCCCGTCCAGGCAGATTCGATGTGATTGATACTGTCTCCATCGAGCACGATTAGCTCGTCCCATTTTGTCAAAAACGACACTATTTCTCTGGCGGCTCTTTCCGAGTTGGGCGGTTGTGGCTGAGGACCTGCTGCCAGCTGCAAAAGCGTCCTCACGTTGTGCTCCGCGATATAGAGACCCACGACACGGGAATTGACGAGAGAAGCTGACCGAAGTGTTCCAAGTTTTGTGTTGGGAATTTGTAGGGGTAGCAGATCTTGGTGATCCAAAACACCAGTCGGAATCGCAGATTCAACGTCAGAGTCGGATTCCACCACACTCGGAGGGGGCTGGATCCAGTCAGAAATGTGTCTTCGCATCGACATGATATCGCTGTCATTAGCAAGGCTGATTTGGTCATCGGCGTGCCCACCCGCTAGGCACTTTAACCGTCTCAAAATAGACGGGCGATATATATCTCTTGCCCAGTCAAAGATATAGTCGACGATGAGAAGAAGTTGAAGAGCACCGTCTTTGGACATGACAGAGCCGTTCCAGAGTTGCACAGCCTCCTGGATTAATATTAGCTTGTCAGGGCCAGACAAATAGAGCGTAAGTCGACACATACATATCTGGAAGTTTCGCTGTTGGACACAAAGCATCCATAAACACGCCAAGCATCGCCTCGGTACGCGAAGAACCATACTAATGGAGCGGCGGCGGAGTCAGATGCCCTGGCCTGACCCTGCAGGTCCTCTTGAAGTTTGAGAAGCGCAAATATTGGAGAGGCCGTCTGCTTTTGGATGGCTCCAAATCCATTCGGACTTGATTCCGACTTTGCTTCTAGAATTAGAAACGGAAAAAGCAACGGCTGAGGTCGTTCTTTAAATGGACTGGTTCTCACTCTCTCCCCAACTGTGCACCCGTCAGGCTCTCCCCAGGGCATTGACACTGGTTTGGACAGCAGCTGATCAAAGTTTTTCGTGCATTGGAGACCGTAGACTCGATCGGGCTTCTTGTGGGCAGAACCGGACTCGTTCTGAGGATCATGAATAATCGGCTCTTCCGTTCGGTCGTCAAACAACGGGTTGGTCCCGATCTCGTAGCTATCGTGCGTCAGGAACCTGCGATGTTGAAAGACAAAGGACATACTAGTCCTGGGGCCGATCATTTGGCGCGCATTCACAGGGTCGTCTGTTATTCCTTCGCTCTTGCAGCCGGGTAGCAAAATCATCAGTCTCGCTGATGGCAGCTTCGATTTCTGAACGCCAAATCCTCGCTCGGCATTTGGGACTACAGCCAGATTAGCAAGCCAATTTCTGCAGAGAGACATAAGTGTTACCAGGCTACTTCAACGCTGAATCTCTGAAGCACATGATTCTCAAGACCAAATCTCCAGCCGGGTTCATTTCTGTGTTGCTCGAAAAGACGAGCAGCACAAGTGGCCAGCCACTCTGCACGGTGCTTTACTTTCTCTCTCCAGGGCTCCTCGCTAGACCGGATATCAATGCTGGCAGAGAAGGTTTCGAACTTTAAGTCACCGATCTTTTGGATGCTGTTGAAGGTTTCCTTGTGCACCAATGGCCAGTCACTTGGTGTCACTGGCGGCCTAAACGCTATTCCATATTCTTTGATCAGTCTTTGAGAATTGGACACCATACTGAAATCAATGCCACGGGGTCGTGTTGGTTGGATATAACCCCACATCTCGAGGTGGCAAGTCGTCTGTTATATGGCGCAAAGCCTGCTCTGTGACTTCAGGCACACCTCAGCCTCTGACATCAGGTGTTTCACTAGGCGACCTGACGGTAGCGCACAGCCACACCACTACCTGCACTTTACGCGGCAACGTTTTTCGATAGTACGGGGCCAAATGGGAGGTTGAAGCTGCGCCATTTCAGGGATAATGAACTAGGCACCGCAGCCTGGCGCCAACAGAGAGAGGCGCAGGATGTTTGGTCAATGTAACGCGACGAGGGGCAGTCGCACTATTCGGATCAAGGCAGGGATGGCCATTGGCCACCCTGTGAGCCAGACATGGACGGGGGTGAGGGCATTGGCACGGTCCTCCTTGCAATATCCGTGGCGAAGCTGCGTCTGGCCTGACGAAAAAAGGAGAAGATCAAGAATGGTTCAACCAATTAGTATTAAATGCAGGAGAAGCAAATGTGGCTAAAGTGCACAGTTACAGCTTAGCAATCTCAAACTTCTTCCTCTCCTCCTCATTCCTCGCGACTGTCGTAACAGTCCAGTGCCACAAGTCCTCCTGCTTCTTCTCATCGTAGCTGTCTTTACTGGACTTGATCTTTTTCTTGCCCTCGTAATATACACCGCTTTCCCCTTTCACGTCGTCTCCAATCGCTAATCTCGCCAAATTGGCCCCCGACTCTTCCGGCCGATGAATGTTTGGCGAAAGAAGAAATCGTAGCACCGGCAGCATCTTCGGCAGAACCCGATTCCAGAGGAAGCGCCCGATGCTACTTTCCTCGCGCGCAAGGCCGGTCCCTGGCATCAGGCCGGGGTCGAACGCCGTCACTGTCAAGTTCTTGTTCTGCTCCGTGTTGACGCACGTGAAGCGGCGATGGAGGGCGTATGTCCAGAGAACGTTGGCGAGTTTACTGGTCGCATATCGCTGCCGACCGGCGTTCTTCGCCGTCTCGGGGGTAGGATGAGCAAGTTCCTCGGCCGTCGTGTACTTTGCGTCCGGGAGTCCCGTCTTCTGCGCGGGATCGTGTGTCCCGCTGGATGTCACCACCACGCGCGCATCATCCGCCAAATAGGGGTAGAGCAGGCTGAACAAGAGGGCATGGCCGATGTGGTTGATTGCGAACGTACTCTCGAATCCGTCGCTAGTGTAGGTCACGCCATTGGGGAATTCAAGGCCGGCGTTGAGCACCAGGGCGGCGATGGGCGGGTATTCATTCTTCTCCCAATCTGCAGCGAAAGATCTAATTTGATTCAAGTTTGACAAGTCCAGTCGCATGTAACTGACATTGTTCTGGCCGAGAAGTTGGTTGATGGAGGCAGCGGACGAGTTGTGTGGCTCTGATCGGGAGGCAATGATGATTTGGTCGGAGGGGTATTTTTGCGCAATGTTGACGGCGCTGTGATAGCCTAGGCCGGCGGTGCCACCGGTGATGAGGATGGTTCGATCGAATTTGCGTGCCATTATACTGTCGTTTAGATATTTCCAGTGTGCTAGTTGGAATCGATGATTGTATCTCCCACCTTAGCCGCCCATAGGCCATCGTCCTGATGTATTTATATCCTCCATAATTAGGGACTCCCTTTCTGCGTATGATCACCATATCCTGGGCGGATCAGGTGTGCGCGAACGGCACCGCTGAAATAAACTTTACTCGGGGGAATAATTCTACCGAGTAGGCCTCCACCTGGGGCTTAAAAGCCCCGCCTGAACTCAAAATCGACGGTCCCGTCCTGGGTTAGCGTTATTTCCAAACCCATCATGTCTCTTCCAGATGACCTCCAACCCAACCAACTCCTACACTATCTTCCCGATCATCAAGTCCTGGTCTGCACCTCCTGTCACTATGCCATTCAGCCGCGGGCGATATCTCGGCATTTGAAGGAAATTCATCACTTATATCGGTCCCGACGGAGGGCGTTTCTGCGCCATGTCGCTGATTTGACACTCAAGGATCCGCAGGATGTCATCCCACCGAAGGCGCATCAGTTCCCGGTTGCTGGACTGCCGGTCGAGCATGGATTGAAATGTGATGCGGATGGATGTCAGTATTTGTGTGTTTCCCTGAAGCGGATGCAGAATCATTGGATTGCGGAACATGATAGGAAAGGAGCGCCAGGTGTCGACTGGAGTCCTGCTCCGCTGCAGACTTTTTTTCGTGGAAATCTGTTGCGGTACATTACGCGGGACCGGCGTGACGAGAAAAATGGCATTGAAGCGGCAAAAGAGAGGGGGGGATGTCCCAGAGCCATGGTGATGTGCGACGTGCCCCAAAACAGCAACCAGAGTCAGCATGCGAGCCATCCCAATTCCCTATCCGGCGGCTCCGCCGGCGGTATGCACGAATGGCGAGGGCTGGATTCCATGGACAGCATCATCTTGAAAACTTTTGCGCGAGGGTTGGATTCCATGGACAGCTTCATCTTTGAAAACTACTTCTTCTCGACGTACCAAACATTCGTCACCAACGACGAGACAGAACGCATCTGGAAAACCATCGTCCCGGACCTTGCATCGCAAAACACCTTTTTGTGGCACGGCATGCTGGCCTGCTCATCTTTGCACATGGCACATTTCAACCCGGATCAGCGCGACGAATTCACAGTCCGAGCATGCAGCCACCAGGACCAAGCGATCCCGCTGTTCAGATACGCTATCCAGCATCCAGATGCGGATAATTGCGATGCCATTCTCGCGTATTCATTCCTTTTGATCATCTACTCCTTTGCGGCATACCGACCGGAGGAGTCATTATTGCTCGTGAACAGTGTTGGGGAAGAGGAATTATTACCGTCCTGGTTCCATTTCATCCGCGGCGGATGCTCGATGCTCTGCTCCGTCTGGGACAACATCACACGAGGTCCGGCAAGAGCGCTGGCCGATGCATGGGATTTACCGATTGAAATTGAAGACGATGATATTCCTTATTTGGATCACTTACTCGCCGTTATTCCGCCACAAACGGCGGCCCATCCGTGGCCGGATCAAGTGGTGCAGGTATACACGAACGCCGCGACGGAGCTCTCACGATCGTTCGCCTGCTTGGAGACCCTCGGCGCATCATCTACCACTTGGGATATCCTCCGCATATGGCCAATGCGGGTCTCGATGGAGTACATGTCTCTTCTCCATGACCGACACCCCGGTGCGTTGATTTTGTTGGCGTATTATTGTATTTTGTTGAAGAGGATGGAAATTCAATGGTATTTTGAGGGGAGAGCGGCGAAGCTGATGGCGGCCATCATATTGAATCTGGACGAGGGATGGCATTGGTGCATTCATGAGCCCTTGAAAAGGGTGGGAATACACAGTTGACACTGTACACTTGACATTACTCGAGCATTACTTTTGCGTTAGACAGACTAGGCCTGGGTCCGTTCCGTCCCTGCGTTAAAACTAGGCCTGGGTCCCTCCGTCTCAGTGGCCTTCACTTCCATAGAGACAACCTCGGCATATTCCAGCCCGCCCTTCACGATCGCAACATCGTCATTCCGTGCAAACAGGACGTCTCGCTGGGCAACGGCGCAAATGACGTCCCTTGTCCCGGCGAACCAGTCGTATGGCACAAAGAAATGCCTTGAATACGACACCGAGCTGTTGCTCAGACCGTCGAGATCAGCGGAGCAGACCCACGAATGGGTGTCGAGGAAGACGAGCTTGCCATCGTCCCCGAGGCCGACCACGTGGGCGACGCGGTGTGCGAGAGCCGCGAGCTGTGGGCAGCGGAGTGGGATCGAGATTGCGGCGGCTGTGGTTTTGATTGAGACCTCGTCGGCAACGGCTTCGTCATGATCGATGCTGAAAGACGCCGCATCGAAGAGGTGGAGGCCGCGCGTCGTCGCCGAGCCATCCAACTCGGAGAGCTCAAGGAGGATCCGCTGTCGATCAACCGGCATGACGTTCTTCAACTGGAGTCCCGTCATGTTAAAGGTGAAGGCCACCGAGGCAATCTCGGACCAGTCGCTCCAGGCATAGATGCGAGCGGCTTCACCATCGACGCAGATCATGTGGAGCGGCGACTGCTGGTGCGGGATCCACTTGCGGATGCTTGTCCTGTCCGGGTATGTTCGTGCCTCCTGTTGATGCCCGTCGATGCTCCAGAGGTGGTCCGACTCGCGGGTGGACAAGATAAATTTGCCCACTGCTTCGCCCGGTAAGATTTGAATGATCGACTTTTGCCAGTCGAGGCGAGACTGAAAGAGCATCTTCTCCGCCACCCATCCCTCGGGTGATTTCTTCAGACTCCACATGAAGATCCCGTTCGAGACGTCGACGCCCATGAGAATGTCGCTCTGAGGCCACCACGTGAGGATACGAATCAGCGACTTGCGGCGGTAAAGCGTCCGCCCCTGAGCTCCAGTCTCCCAGTCGTACAGGCACACCGACCCGTCATCCTTGCCACAGACGACAAATTCTCCATGGGGATGCAAGACCATGGCGCTAATCTTGACTTTGGTGTCCGACACGACCGCCTCGACCAAGGACGCTGACGTGCCTTCGCTGCTGTCGTCGCCAGCGTCCCGAAGGAGGGCCGGAGGCTCCCAGACATTGCATTGCGACCTTCTAATATCGACAAAGTGGAGGCTGTCCTTGCTGAAGGCCAGTTCCTTGATATAGAAGCTCGAAGACTTGACCCGGTAGAGCAACCTCAGGGTGTCAAATTCGTAAATGTGGATTGTCCCAGACCCGGCCCCGCCGGCCAGCAGGCGACCGTCCGGGCTGGCGGCGAGCGTGTGGCAATCGGCGCGTAAGCTCTGGAGATCCTGGTCCTGAAATGGATCCAGGAGCGCCAATTCACCGTCGAGGTACGAGACCGCGAGGAGGCCGATTGCTGGGTTCGGGTTGAAAACGAGGGCGGTGACCAGATGCGTACTCGTTTGGCCACTCGGAAGTTTCTTGCCGCAGCTCCCGTAATATGTATCTTCGTCGAGGTCCCACAGCGTGATCGGTCGTCCGCTGTAAGCCACGGCCATCATTTTGTGGCTCACCGAAATCGATATGGCACACGGTGGATGCCGTGGTGGTGTGCCCGAGTCGTTCCATGGCCTGTTCGGTCGCGGTGCCCCGTCGTCGTCCAGATCCCACGATGAGAGGGTGTTCTTGTATGATGCCACCATGAGCAGGTTCTTGTCGAATGCCAGACTCATGGGCCGTTGCGGGGCGGGGAAAGTGTGGATCGTTTTGCCGCTGCGAATGTCCCAGACCCGGATCGTCTTCAGGCCGCAAGACGCCATCACATCCGTCTTGCTCTTGAACTCGAGGAATTTTATGGCCTCACCGTGATGGAGAATTTTGTATTCCTGACAGGATGTCGCGTGGTACAATGCGACGGTGCCGGTCGTGAGGCCGACGGCAAAGAATTCATCGCCGTGGCACACGGCACTGGTCTGGCCTTGATGGAAGTCGATGCAAGATAACCGATCGTCCCACTGAACGTGTGAGAGTCCCACCACGGACAGCCTCCGCCCTGGGGTGGCCGTGTGGTAGACGGCCGAGCCGGTCGGACAGAATGGCAGGATCAGCGAGTAGATGGCCCCGGGGGCCGTGATGAGCGCATCCGCAAACTTGGCCGCAATGCGGATGAGGTCTGTCGTCCAGCCTCTCATCGTTTGCATTTCCCTGCCCAGCGGTGACCGCTCCGCGGCGCAAGAGTTGAGATATATCCTGAGGTTCTTGGCGGTCCGGATCAGAGGGATGAGATTTTGTGTCTGGGCGATGACCTCGATCCACGAGAGGATATTGGACTGGAGAAACTTGTCGACCAGGAACAGAACGTCGGAGGCCAAGGGATCGGCATGGGCGAGATGGTATGAGAACGATGCACAGGCATAAATGGAAAACGCGGCCCTTTTGCGCGTGGTCCTCATGGCAGAACCCCGCCGGCCGGTTCGAGGAGGTTTCATCTCCTCTCCGGTGAGGTAGGTGAGGCAAGCTCGGGCCATCCGCGTGTGGGCCTCTTTCTTGTTGATGGCAAATTCGGATTCCCGGTCGCCGTGGAGGAGGAATTCTCTGGCCGTCTCATGCACCATCTGCACGTTGCCAAACTTGTCCACGGTGACCAGCTGGCCGCAGAGGGCCACAATGCTCTCCTCCAGTTGGGGGAAGTTGTCCTTCATGTCCGATCTCAGAGCTCCATCAAGCTCGCTCGTTTTCAGCGGTCTGGTGGCACATGCCGTCCATGTGAGAATCGCTTTGGCGAGTTTCTTCCCGTGTATGGCTTGTGACATCAATTCCAAGGTCCTCTGATACAGGGGTTCCATATCCCGAGGCACATCGTCGAGAACTTCATTGATCTCTTCCTCGCCGTAGGAATGGGACAATTCATTCAGGACCAAGGCGGTCCACAAGAAGGATCCTTGGGATTTTCTCAAGATCTTCTCCACCAGGGCACCGCGATCCTCGTCATCCTTCACCACCAGAGACTGGGCCTTGGCCTCCACCAGGAGCCTCAGGTCCGGAAGAGTATCCGCGGCGGAGATTCTTTCCGATCGACATCGGTGCGCGCCGAGGCCGGAAAAATGCTTCTCCAGTGCAGATGTGTCCCGGCTCGTGATTAAAATTCGTAATGGGATCGATTCACCCAGCTTGGCCAGCATCGGTTCAAAAAGAAAAGTAAAATTCACACATTCGTCGAGGGCATCAATGACCCAGTAGTGCCGTGGAAATTCCGTCTGAAAGATGCCCGAGACGAAAAGCTTTCGCCAGATGGTGCGTTCGTTGTCATTGTCGAACTTGATCTCATCTTTCTGCATCTCGAGGAGTGTCTCTCGCACCGGCCCGTTCGTGCACGCCATTTGAAAAGCCAAGGACCGGAGACAGACACTCAGCCGCGACTTGGACTTGTCCCCGTGCTTGAAGAAGAAATAGCTGCAGTCGGCCTTTTGCTTTTGTAGCTCATCAATAGCATAGCCAGCGAGAACAGATTTGCCGGCCGCTGGCTTTCCATTCACCCAGAGCACACTCGGAGCATCAGAGGCAAAGTCCCTCCACTTGAGGTAACTTTTTTTGGCCGAGAACCATTCGCAGGTCCCGGACATCCGGGCGTCTTCCACGGTGATGAGATCGTCCTCTTGCGTCTCAGACACCCCCAAGTACTTTTCCAGGTCCTTCATCTGGCCGCGCCACCGTTTCTCCTTTGATTTCAGCACTGTCCACTCTTCAGTACGTCTCTCGTCAACTCAACAGTAAGCCTACCTAGCTTGGAGATGCTATTCACCGTCGATGCAAGGGCATTGCGAAGGGTGACATAGTTCGAGTCCGTGGGCTTGTCGAACTTGCAGATTGAACGGTGGTCGGCGTTCATGGGGATCTGCCTCTCTTCGCGGTATCCGAGCGTCGCCGAATCAGGATCGACGACGAATGCACCAAAGAGTCCGACCGTGAGCTTCTCCGTCTCGTAGAACGACCAGAGCTCTAGGTCGTTGGCATATTTGCGAAACTCATCGTTGATAGACTGTATGGCTCCAGAGCCACGTTCCAGCTCTCCGACGTAATCACGGGACGAGAAGGTGATCTCGAGAATGATGTTCAGGAACTTGGCCGAGTCAGAACCTCTGTGGGGCGTGGCGAGAAAGTAGATTGTGTGAAACCGTTGGGCCAGCGCCTCATACCCGGCATCTTGTCTCGCGAGCAAATACGCCTTTTTGATCACCAAACCTCCCATGCTATGCCCGATGAGCACGATCGGCGTGTCTGCATCGCTCAGATGCGGTGACGTGCTCATTTCGCCCAGCAGGGACTTACCAAAGTGGTGGATGTTCAGGCAGTTATCTTTTCCCTTGGCCCAATCTGAATTATACCCGAAGCTGTGCACTCGCACATTCTTGAACGCCGGATCTTGGGGAAGCCATTCCTGCGGCCAATAGTGATTGACCGAGCTCGTCTTGCTCCACGTCTTTCTGGAGCCGCCGCCGAGGCCGTGCACGAAAATGAAGTCGATTAGAGGTTCCGACGGAGAGTGGAGGAGGTTCAGTCCGAGCGCGCCTTTGGAATCATCCACGCCATTGTCGGCAACGAGAGTTGTGCCAGATGCAAATGTGCTCTGCCGAGTGGGGAGGGTGGTCGCGGTCGACAAGTCGGTGTCCTTGCGCCGAAAACCTAGAATCGACTTTGACTTTAAGATTCAGCGGAGGTCAGGAAAGAGGTAAGGAGGGAAGAACGTTGGGTACGGTCATCCCAGCCTTTACAGATTGCTATGAACGTACCATATTGTCTCGACATTTTCCTCATATCAAGCAAGCTTCATTTTATTGAGCACCGTCAAGTACGCAATGTAGTTTCAACCGTGCTGTAGCATAATCGGCGGCAATAGACCATTTCGCGGATGTTAAGCAGCGTGAGACGCGCAAGGTGTTGCCTCATTTCATCAGACAGGTGACAACTCGACGTCCGACCTCCCAAAAAGATCTCCTCAGCTGAAGAACTGTGTCAGGCCTTGTGAGCTGGCAGCAGCCTGACCTCTAGCCTGCCCAAGCAGGTCCATTTAGCAGAGGCACCTTGGCCCCTGTCTTGGCAAGGGAGGTCGGGCCGTGCCGGGCCTTCTCTAGCGGAACACTAGAGGCCAGTCAGATGAATTGAAGCAATGCAAGATTTCCGGATCTGTCATCTTGCGGTATATCGAGAACCGAGCCTGAAGCATGCTCCTAATTGGTCATGTGTTGACAAGAGGTACTCAATGCCTGGTTGAAACGAGATTCACCAAGTGCAGAAGGCCATTGAGAGGTCACGTGAGATGGAGTCATTTGCTACCTCTAAATACACATATCGCAAGGCTAGGCAAAGCTTGCTGGCAAGTCCATTTACCAGGTCTGTGTACTCGCGAGCAAGAAATGTGCATGAATTGCAGAGCAGGCCGTTCCTGCTACCCGCATAATGCCGGGGTGGCACAGTATATAATGGCGCTATCCTGCTGTTGCAGATGTTCAATGGGGTTAAGAACTGTCAGAACTGTCAGAACTCAAAACTATCAGAAATATCAACTGCCAGAACTGTCAGAACTGTCAAAACTGTCAGAACTATCAGAACTGTCAGAACTGTCAGAACAAAGTTAGAGCTCACGTGGTCAGCTGTGGGGCAGCCCTACCTGTGGCGGAAACCGTGTGGCTGGAGGGTACTACTGTAGCTACGCTTCGGGTCGGTCCGTTTACAAGATCTGAGGAGTGCACGCACCGGCTTGAGGGTCGCAGCATCTATGCTGTAGCTTCGAGCCTTCAGTCAAGAGAGTGTGTGTTGCTGCACCCTGTCAGTGATTGTCGCTGCGACACCCTTGACTAGCGCGTATTTTTCCTCTGCCTTTCAATCCGCAAATTGCTGACCTCTCTGCGCTACAGAAGCAAAGCCTCCTCTTGAACTGACAGGTATCTCTAATGGCCTCCGAACCGCCTCATCCAACCATCGCAGCCGGTGATCACAAGGGATACATGGAATATGCCCTCGACCAGGCCCGTCTCTCGCCTCCCGCACCGACAAAATTTTGCGTGGGAGCAGTGCTGGTCGACGCAGACAAGAACGAAATCTTAGCGACTGGATATTCGTTGGAATTGCCGGGGGACAATCCTGCAGATCCGGGGAATACGCATGCAGAGCAGTGCTGCTTCATCAAAGTAGCCCAAAGGCACCATCTTCCAGAGGAGCGAATAGGCGAAGTGTTACCGAAAAATACAGTCCTGTACACGACAATGGAGCCATGTAACAAGAGATTGAGCGGGAATAGGACCTGTGTGGATCGGATATTAAGACTCAACGGCGCCATTAAAGTTGTCTATGTGGGAATCAAGGAGCCGGAGATATTCATTGGCAAAAATGCGGGCAGGAAGAGGCTGGAAGATGGAGGCGTCGTAGTTACATATGTGGACGGCATGCAGGATCGCATTTTGGAGGTGTCGACCGCAGGGCATGAAAAACAGAGTATATGACGGTCGAGGACTGGTTGCGATACTTTGCTTCCGCTTGTTCCTCAGACCTGGCATTAGAAGCGTGGCCGTGTACCACCGGTTATTACTCCAGATTTTCAACACCAGATCCACTGGCTAGTGACGAGAGACTGGCGATGGGATGTAGGTTCTGCCTTTTACACGTGCAATTGCCTCTGAAGTAATGCTTGTCAGTCGCTGATTTAAACGGTGAATTATACTGTCCTTGGCCTGCCCAGGCAAGTGATATTGTACTCTCTTCAACAAGCCCAAGCATATGAAACGTGGATTGATGCTGAGATGCTGGTGCCGACCGGCGCCATGCTATCACCGCTCTCTCGATGCATGCTATTTGACGGTCTGTCCAGGAATTTACATCCACCTTTCCTGCTATCCTCACCTGCACCCTTCCGGTTTAGCCCTGCGGCCTTGATTAGCGCCCTCTTCACCAGCCCGAATCTCCATGACCTGTCGCCCCACGACTATATCCAATCCTCTCGCCAGAGTACGGATACTTTGTTGCAATTTCTGCTCGGCTTGTGCCTCGTTCCTTTGCCCCGTGCCTGTCCTGGATCCCTCAGCGCGGTCCCTCGATCGTCCCAGCTTCTTCTCCCCAATCGCTCACACCTGCGTCGGACCTCACTGAGGCTACTCTGAAATTCCAGCTCAACGGCAGTCAGGTTAGCTTAAGACGACGGCGGAGGGTTAGGCCCGATTACAAACACGACGCCCCATCTATGAACTACAACGGTGCAACAGGTTTAGAATTCGGCGGAGGAAACACAAATGTGGATCCAAGTGTCGCAGCGAGTCAGTTGTGAGGTTCCACAATCCAGGACTCCGTTGCTAAGGAAGACCAAGAACTACCCAAAGGCAGTCGAGTAGTATCGACCGAAGGCCATGGCATCAGCTTCTGGGCTGATACTGGCCGAATCGACGTCGAGCTGGCCGATGGGACTTTACAGTCATTTTTCATAAAGGTCATCTCCAAGGAGCGAGGTAAGAACATGATGCAGGGAGAGTTTGAGTCCATGAAGGCTATATATACGCTCCTGCCTGACTTCGCCCCAAAGCCGATTGCCTGGGGAACGTACGAGACCATTCCGGACACACACTTCTTCTTATGCGAGTATCGCGAAATGATAGATGACATGCCAGACCCACACAAGTTCACTGCCCGTCTCGCGGCGCTGCACCAAAATAGCAAGTCTCCGAACGGCAAATTTGGCTTCCACACAACCACTTACAGTGGCAATTTATCCCAGATGAACGAGTGGGAGGAAAGCTGGGAGACTTTCTTTACCAAGAGCATGAGGTGGGCTCTCGAACTGGAACGCAAAGCCAAGGGCCCGGACCCCGAGTTCGATGTACTCGTCCCGGTCCTCTTTGATAAGGTGATTCCCCGTCTGCTTCGCCCACTCGAAACCGAGGGTCGATCCGTGAAGCCGTCGCTTGTGCACGGAGATCTTTGGTATGCAAATTCAGGAATGGACGTGGACACGGGCCAATCTCTGATCTTTGATGCCTGCTGCTTCTATGCTCACAATGAATGTAAGTGAACGGATGACCAATGATCCCATTAACCGTGCTCACATATCTGCTCCATGAAGATGAATTTGGTCAATGGAGACCAGTCTGTAATCGCTTTGGAGCCGAATACCTGGCCGCATACCACTCCTATGTTCAGATCTCCCCACCTGAAGAGGACTATGATGGCCGCTTAGATCTTTATAAACTGTGAGAAGACGACTCGCAGTCATCTTGGCGGATGAAACTGATCTCTGAATAGAAGATTCAACACGCATGTATCTGCCCTTTTCACTCAAAACCAGACGCTGAGGGAGCAGTATGATTATTTTGAGTCTTACCATCATGTCGTCACTAACCCACCCACAGGATGCTTGGTGACATGAGGGACTTGGTCCAAAGATATGGATAGTCGAAGAAAGTTAGTTGCTGATTCCAGATTTGCGACTTGGGTGAATAAGCACCCAATAGACAAGGCCGTGATATGTTGGAACGCGTGTGCAAACGTAGATGGAATATGAAACACTGGAGAAGCCTTGCTCTTACGGTTCTTTGCACCGTCTGAATGGTAATGACGATCAGACTTGTGGCATTCTCTGCAAGAGTTTGCGCATGAAATGGAAATTCATAGACGCCTGTTCTCTTCTCTTTTCCCAAGAGACTGGAAGGTGAAGGGAGCGACCTATCTGCAGCTACCCTAGATAAGCAGCGTTCGAGGCGTTGATACTGACACTGACTGACATCGACTGACACTGACACCGACTGACACTGACACCGACTGACACTGACAGCCCTGACACTGACAGCCCTGACACTGACACTGACAGACACTGACGTCTACACCTCCCTAACCATGACACCTCACTATTGCCGGCATTTCCCATTAACATCCAGTCGTCTTGATATCAACACCTCTACGATAATTCGCAGCATGCTCGGCAGAGCCATTGCTGGCCTTCGTACCTCATCTGGAGGAGTTCGTGTCAGCGTCGATGACAGCAAGCTTCAAGCAGAGGCAGAGGCTTTAAGGGAGTGGACCTTGATTTGGCTACGCCAGGGACGTGAAAGCTGCTCTCTTAATGTTAAAGAGATGATATTGCTGAACTTGAGGCAGTGAGTGGATGGAGCCCGTGGAGGAAGAGTGCAAGGGTTCCAGGCTGACAGATATTTTATCGTGACACCCGACACTGGCACCTACCCACTGTGTCAGTGTCAGTGCCACTAGCGCGATGTCATTGACTCCACCAGATTGAGGTTTCAATGAGGTTCCGCCTTGTGTCCCATTGTTCAAGGTTGTGATTACTTGTGTACATAGTTCATAGCCATTTCCAAATAGCCAGCGAATTCTTCAAGTTCTTAGATCCCACAAAAGGACCTCGAATTCTCTGGAGGGGTTAGGGCTGAAATCTCGTACTCCCAACCCATCCTGTGGAATATCGGAATCACCGTGTGGCAGTGCTAAGCACCGCCGACGGCCAAGGGAACAACCGCTATATAGATAGGCCCTTTACCCCTTGATTGATTCAATTCTCACACGAGTTGTCCACCTCCATCCACAGTTCGACACCTCCTGAATACAGCTGTCATGACGACAATAACCAGCGACAGTCACGCCCAGGGGCAGGATGACACACCTGTACATATACTCGCCCCTGAGTACAAGAGAAGGCAAGCGTAGAGTCTTGTATCCTAGACGCCAGATTGCTAGCTAAGCACAAGACTTTGCCCGGCCCGATTGTTCTCTGCTTGCCTCAGCGAACCGTCTGACAACAGCTAAACTATTTCTCCGCTGTAGAGTCCGCGATTGCCTAGGACTAACAAAGCCGGCCACATCCAATCTCTTGCCGAATTTCAGTTCGGCATCGCTTTATAGGACACAAGTGACTCCTTGCCAGGTCTTGTCTGCGACATTCTGATCGACAAGACAATTACCGAGAGGGGATAATCGAGTTGTATAGGATTTCACCCACTTGTCTACCGAAGGTTGACCCAGCGCCATTGTCACATACTGTATGGATCACCAGGCTGCAGCTGATATGCAGCGCTGTGGCGTATAAAGCACAACCAGCTGGGCGTCTTGTAGTTCTCAGAGATGAGTTCAGAGTTACAATGGTGTCTGTATGCTCCACAGGAAATCAATTGGCTCCTTTGCAGGCAAGCTAGATGATTATTCGAGCTTTAGTGGATTCTTTGCGAGGTAGTCCTCAAATGTGGTCAATTTCCCACGGGCTTCCTGCGCCGACCACTCGACGGCCTTTTTGGTCTGAGGGGCATAGTAACCAAAGTCTTGGATGTAGTAAAACATATTAACGATGCTGTCGGCGGCCGTCGGCGGCCGTCGGCGGCAGGAACCCACGATATTTGTCTTTGGGCATGACGTTGTACTTGACTGTTTTGCCAGTGACTTTGCACAATCTCGTCGAACGAGAGTATCGTAGACGCCGCCGAGAGCACCTTGCCTTTGTACTTCTCCGGCTCCGCGAGGATGGCGCCACGAATTTGCCCGTGTCGTGAAACACGTCAAGCCGTGGGAACTCGGCCTCAGGGGTGTGGATATTGGCGATCACGTAGGTGCCGTCCCCTGCAGGCCGTGGCCATCATACCCCCAATGTTTTGCATGAACGTTCCTAGGGCAAAGAAAGCGCTCCTGATGGGCAAGCTGCGGATGTACTGCTCAACATCGGCCTTTGCATCGTACGCATCGATGGGATACGTGCCACCCGAGATGTTGCCTGCATGTGACTCCGAGCTGTAGATGAGATATTGCACGCCGGTGGCGACCGTTGTATCCGCGATGGCCTTGCCATGGCGAACTTCCCTCGATTTCGCCTGATCGTCATAGATGGTGCGGGTCATTGCAAACATGGTGTGTGCGCCTTGAAGTGCTTGCTTTAGGCATTCTTCGTGGTCCAGCTCGCCCTTCACGATCTCGACTCCCATTTTCTGTAGAGTCTACGCCGCCGGCCTGGGCGGGTCGCGGGTGACTCCATGAATCTTGTACTTGCTCGACAATTCTGGATCTGAGGCAACGTATTTGGCCACCGAAGCGCTGCTGGCCAGCCACGCCGAAGATGACGAGTGGTCGGCTCATATTCAGGAGTTTTGCACCGTGATATCCTTTCAGAGAGGATAATCCTAAGATCCTTGTCTTTTGGCCGTAAGAGGCTGGTTAAGAATGATCCTGTATGGTTGGAATGGTATATGAAGGAACGAGACGGATTTAAGTCCGAGAAATACTTCAAACTAGCCAATGTCAACAGGGCGATAAATATGAACTCCATAATACGATGTACGACCATGTACGGTGTCGGGGTGATAGAAGACCGAAAGCCGTAAAGAAAATGTCTCCATTATACACGCACTTGTGTCCTGCTCTCCGTTTTATAGCCTAGCCTTGTCATAGTCAAGAGGCTGACGGCGAAGATTCAACGTGCAAAGACTCATTAACAAGGTAATGGAACATAGCGTCCAAAAGTCACCGCCGGTTCATTTCCCAGCATTTGTTCACATCGCCCTTATTTGCCAACGCACGCCGGAGCTCTCCAATGCTTCACCTTCAGTTGTTTGTTCCAGGTCTCACATCTCCATACCGGAGATTGACCTCTGTCATCAAACTTTGTTCGCCGTACAATATCTGCATTGTCGGTAGAAGGAGTCGTGATTGCACCTGGCGATGCCCGTGCAAGCACAAATCGTGGTAACACGATGTTGAGTCAAGTTCGGATAGGGCTTCCACATCGCAGCATCGAATAAGAAACGTGTTGTCATGGAGAAAGAAGGCTAAAACCTTGAATGGTGTGCCGCAATATCGGTGACCGAGTTAACAGTAGATGATTGCTCTAATGAAGGTGATACAGGACGATATCTGTGGACACGGGATGGGTGGTGAGGAAAGACGTTGGGAGGCCAGCCTTCAGGCTAGACCCTTTGCCACTTGATTGAAGCAGACTTGACAAACAAAGGTAAATGAGGTTGTCAGCTCAAAATAGTGATTGCTAGGTGACATATGATCCTGAAAGGATCTCATCCAAATAACTCGAGAAATCAGCATTTCCCAACGCACTGAGATCTCGCGGCAGCGAAAAGACGTCAAAGAGACTTGGTGACACTGCTGACTGTGCATCTGTGTCAAACGGCGGGATCGATATTGTCCTCGCTCGTCCCAGTGGGGTATTTGTCGGAATCGGCGTCAACATTCCGGGCATCTGCTCTGGCAGTGAGGTGATAGAAATCCCAAGTCCGGTCGAGGTTCGGGAATCACCCTGGGGTGGTGCTTGACTGCCTTGCTGCACGTTGAACACCCCAGTCGAAGGTTCTTGGTGATGGTAGGCCGGCTGAGCTGACTCAGGATTGACATCGGCCGGTGGCGAGGAGGAATTGGTCAGAAGCCCGGCGGAAGCTATCCCTAATTGTTCCACATCACTGCGGTGCGGATTTACAAGAACTGTCGGCGCTGGTATTAGTACAGCCAGGCCAGCTTTGGTGGGGCGAGAAGGGACGAAGGTTTCCTCGGGTTGGCACCGCCGGAAGGAACATCAACTCACCATCACACGTGGAATCCGGCGCACTCAACGGGACGTGGCTGTTGACAAGATCCGCGTTGATTTCGCCTCTTGATGTGGCTGGATTGTGCCCTATGTCTCCGACGACCCTGCTCGATTTTCCATCGGTGGACCAAAATCCGTTGTGGTGATCGTGCTCAAAGCGTTTCAGCTCTTTCTCGAGAATGTCGAGCGTCTTTTGAGGAGTAGTGGACACACTCCAATAGTCGACAAACTGGTTGTAGGTCATGCATAAAAGTGCAAAATTGGAATTGATCCTCTCTTTATTGGAAGAAGAAACCGGGACCAGCTCTCGATGAAGGAGCTGTACAGCCGCAGCAACCCAGATGGAATTTGCCAGAAATGGGTTCACGTACTTGTGTTGATCTGGAGAACTGCGCCGGACGATCCTCATCACCTCATCGGCCGCCTCAAAGTACAGGGATTGGTACTCTATGCTGGAATGATCTCCGATCGGCCTCGGTGCCGTCGCCGCATCTTCTGACCGGCCAGCGGGGATGCCTGACTCGCTTGTCGGTCGAGGCCACATCGGATCCATACGAAAGATGTGATATTTGTAAATCATGAGCTTCGTCAACTGCACCATGACATGGATACTGTAGATGGAGCTATGTAAGAGGCGGATTGATGATCTTTGTTCTGGATCGGCATCTCGAGTGCCGAAATGGATCGACTGATACTCGTACTTTAACGTCCGAGGCAATGCCATTACGGTACAATAGAGAGAGTTTTGCATCGCCGACAGTCGATTTCGGGCGTCCTTGGTGTGGCTCGTATCGAGCTTTCGGCTCTTATCTCGCGTGGTGTTACCCCCCGTCGACATTCTTTGATCCGGAGCTTTGTCGACGCCGACAGGACTGGAGATCTTCTGCGCATCTTTCATGAGAGAGTTGATGACGATGAACCAGGCCTTGGGCGATTGATTTCCCGTGGCTTGCAACGCTTTCCATCGGTCAACCAAGCCTGTTTTTAGCATACAGCTGGGCTGAGGCTCTCCTCGAGCCCATCGTTCGTCCTCGGCCGGCAGGAATGTTTCGTTCTGAGACCAGTCGATCGCGGTCGGACATCGGCGGATGACGCTCGCAAACACGTCCATCTCCCAGATGGCCCACCATGCCCGCCGTCGCTCTTCATCTTCGCACCATCGTGCCGGGTCCACAACGTGATCGGGTGTGTTGTCTTCTGGACTCTTGCCCGAATCCACCAGGTGCAAATTGGATTCGTAGGCACTCCTGACGCAGATTCCGAGATATCTCCACGCCCTTGCACGGACACCCTGGATCAACAGCCCGTGGGTGATCAATATCAATGCCTGAAGCAGTGGTAAAGGCAGTGGTTCATCTTCACATTCGCTGATTGCTTGGTCCATCAATTTCAAGGCCAAGCCGCGAAAATGAGAACTCGATCCGTTGCCATCGATGTGAGCTGCGTCGGACTCGTTGCTCGTGTCACAACCCTTTAACGCGAAAGCGAGCATGGCCGAGAGGAGAGCTTTGATCTGAGTGGCACTTTGAATGCCGTGCAGCATGGTATGGAAGTGGGCTTTCCGAAACAGCTGGAAAGAGGTAAAGACATTGAAGAACCGATCCGTCCTGGCAGAGTCATTCACCGCCCTTCTTGAGTGGCCGCTTTCTCTGGCCCAATGGAACGCACAGGCACTGAGAAGGGGACTTGACCTACAATGTGTTTAGATGATCGAGATCGATTCCCAGAGAGAAACAACTGGAGGCCACAAGATTGCTCTCAGTGCCATTGGTGGGTCGCGGGTCATGCTCCGGTGGGGACCACTCGTGAGAGGGATGGATGATGAATGAAAGACTTTGGATATTTCTCGACTGGTTCAGAGAGCGCTTGGGTGACCGCAACGCCTGGTTGTCTCCTGCGGGCGGTCCTTCGCTTCCTCTTGTCTGGGTCTGCGTGTTTTCTATCGTTGTCAATTTCCATTTCGACTGCTTCTGCCGAGGACTCACGATGTCTCTTGCGCGGAGCGAGAGTACTTCCTGTTTTAGGACCCGGTCTCAACGCTTGCTGGGGATAAGAGCATTGTTTCGACGCCTGTTCGCATATGGAGCAGTGGGGCAACGCACGATTGCATTTGACTTTTCTCTTGCGACACGCATGGCATGACAGCCTCGATCGGAGCTCTCCCGATGCTTCGTCTCTCACCACAAGTGGCATTGTCAACATCTGTCCGAGAGAACGGCTCCAGGGGAGGATGTCTTCGGTCTATCTGGGAGAAGCTGGCCCCACGCGGACCTTGGCGTGAGGGGTCAAGCCCGGGTCGTGATGCTTCTCATTCGCTGGTCGAAGATTTGAGTCCCAGATTATCCGCTCTTCGGACCAACTGAAGTCCTTCCGAGGACGTTGGCAGACCGAGGCAGGGAAGGGTGCTGCCGGATAGATGCTGTGTTGCCGATTAGAGAGCGATAGATGCTGTACTTGCTATGTTGCCGATTAGAGCGCGATAGAGTTCTAGAGAGCACTTCATCTAAACGTGTGCCTAAACACCACAATGTGTGAGCGTCACTCTGAGCGCTTGGCATCCACTCCAACAACTCCTCAAGATGTAGCCCATCTGGCGACATGATGTGCCGAAGCAGAGGTTGAACGGTAACTTGTGCGGCCTTGGACCCGCATGGAAAGAGTTTCGGGGTGTTGGTTTTATCACCCTTTCGCGCTGGGACGGACTGTCCTTCGGTCCCATGAGACCACCAATCAAGGTCTTCGCGGCCATGTCCTTGCACGAGCTGCTGGCTAGTCCGTCATCAACTTACGTCCGCGATGCTGGTCTTGATGGACATCAACGGAGTCATAATTCAACTCTTGGAGGTAAAAAGCGTCGATATGACCCCCACAAACGGCGACAATGGACGACAAAGTTCTTGACCTGACCCCGCTGCTGCGCCCAACCATGAACACCGATGTCCTCATTGTCGGACCGGGCCTGGCGGGGGCATCCCTGGCATGCTTCCTCACCTCTGCGCGACTGATGATGATACCTCGCATGCGATGAGATGGTACGGCCGAGACACCACGACCACATATTACCCGCATGGCTGCCCTTGAGTGTCTCCGCGACATCGGCCTCGATGACGAATGCAACCAGGCGGCCACCTCAGGTGATTGTATGGTGCATACCCGATGGTGTGACAGTATGGCCGGCGAGGAATGGGCACGTGTTTTCTCCTGAGGGAACGACCCACGCCGGAAGGGCGACTATGAAAGTGCGAGCCTATGCAGTCCTGTGGACTTGCCGCAGACCTTGTTGGAGCGATCTTGATTCGGTTTGCCGTCCAGCACTGTTTTTGAGTGCCGCTTCAATACCTCTTTTGTGTCTTTTGAGGATGAAGGATCCGACGGCGTGGTCACCACGTGACTTACCACACCAGGTCCACGTATCTGTGGGGAGCGGATGGAGGCGTGAAACAGCTCCCACTGCCCTTGCTGGTACAACCGGGTGGGGAATCGCCGTCAACGTCCTGGTCAAAGCGGACCTGGGCCGCCTGGTCGACACCCGCCAGGGTAATCTTCGTTGGGTCATCCAACCCCGTCAGGAACCGTGGGACTTTGGGGTCATGGGAATCATCCGGATGGTCAAGCCCTGGCACGAATGGATGTTTATCCTGTTCCAACCGGAACCGCCACAGGCTGAATACCTCGGACAAGTGAAGAAATTCATCGGGGACGATTCCATGCGGCGGAGATTCTGAGCATTTCCACGTGGTTCATCAATGAAACGGTCACCGAGCAATACTCCAAGGGCAACGTCTTTTGCTTGGGCGACGCGGTCCACCGACACCCGCCCTTCAACGGCCTCGGCTCGAATACTCGCATCCGAGACGTCTTCAACCTGGCCTAGAAAATTGCGTATGTTCATCACCAAAGCGCATCACCCTCACTGCTCTCCCTGGAACGGCAGCCCGTGGGTCATTCCGTGGTACAGCGTGCCAATGATGGCTTCCGTGAACACTGCCACGTGTGGGAAGCATCGGGCATGCTCTCCGAGAGTATGGACGAACGGAACATCTTGGACGAACTGTCGGCCCCCACGCCTGCGGGTGAAAAGCGGCGAATTGCCCTTCAGACCGCTATCGACAACACCTCACATGAGTTCCACAGGCTCGGGATTGAGATGAACCGAACGTATGCCAGTCCCGGTGTGTACGTGTTGGATGAAAAGGAGCCTTTCCAATTCCACGGCCCGGCCGAAGATCCCATCTTGTACTACATGCGAGGGACGTATCCAGGCCGTCGATTGCCTCACGTTTGGTTGAACAAGCCGATCCCGGGAATACCGATGTCGGCCATCGACATAGCCGGCAACGGTCAATTTTCTCTCTTTACGGGCATTGGTGGGGAGGTGTGGAAGACCGCGACGGACAAGGTGAGAGAGAGTCTGAGTGGGAAGATGTCTACTATGGCTGGGCCGGCGTGAGAGGCGTGAAAGAATCGGGTGCTGTGCTTGTTCGTCCGGATCCTTTCGTCGCATGGAGGCCATTGCGGACCAAAGACAGTGCTCTAAAAAACTGCTACGGGTTTTGGAACCCCAGTAACTCAGCAGGCCAGAATCAGCCCCCAGGAACCTAGGAACCCGGGAACCCAGCAGGCCGGAATTAAGCTCCAGGAACCCCCACCCGATGAAGGAACGACACGCCTACGGAGCGCATACGCAAAGATCAGCCAATGGGGCGGTGAGAGATGGAAGAAAAGATGGAAGGAGGACACTAAAGGACACCATCTCCGCCAGATCGCCCCACAGCCTAGCCCCCAGACTCCACGCGGGGAGAACGAAGCCGGAGAGCGCACTACTCACCCAGCTACGCACTGGGCAGATCGGTTTCCGGGCAAGGCCCGATGACTGTACACCACGTACTCCTACTGCCCCAACTGGAGAGAACTGAGAGAGAGGACTCTAGCTGGCGCAAGACGAGATCTTGACTGCTCACCACGACCAAAGCTGCGACAAGGGCAACAAGAATGGTATTCTACATGGGTATCCTAGACCAATTCAGGGGCGTCACAGGAGGGGATGACGCGCAGCGCAGAACGAGGCGCTGGCGAAGAGGAATGAACTCCGACCGTGAGACTCTCAGCGAGAGTACTATCACGATTACGAGGCGTTAGCAAAGAGAACGGGAAGAGGGATAGGAATACGGCAACGCCTCCATAGACCGATTGGGCTCGGTAGTAGACTGGGCTAATAGAATTCATTCTTTGATCGATGATGACACACTACACTAATTGTTAATATTTAGCTTTTAGCCCCTCGAGTATTTCAGCGATCTAATTAAACTTTTTTACTTTTCCTCAGCGTCTGACATAGCATTGGGCCGCGAGCTCACTCCATAAATCGTACAAAGCTTCTATTGTCGCTAAACCGCTAGCCCCTCGCGTTCCTCTCATCTCCCGCCCCCTCTTGTATGCCTTTCCTTCTTAAAGGGCAATGCGGATGTATCTCTGCAGTTGTGGGATCTCCGGCCCTCCACCTATTCACAATCTTCTCTCTCGTGATCCATTACTTTGCCGATCACTTTAAAAGTCTCCCAGTTTTGGACATTCAACTGAATACCGAAACATATGACGGGTATCCAAAATGCCAGGATACCATTCCATGCCAGTGGGCCGGTGTAGACAAAATGACAGGCGCAGGCTGGAAAGTAGACGAATGGCAACCCAAAGCTAAACCAGCCTAACCATCGCGGCCAGAGATGTCGGGTCGGAGAGGGGTTGCTGTCTGCAGCGTAGTCCTGGTAGATGGCCAATGCCATGGTCCAACCCTGGACCAGCAATGGAGAAAATGGAACAACGACGTAGAGCCAGATGATGTCGTTAAGCATAGATGTCACTTCTGGAGACCGATCGAGGCGATACGCGACCTGACAAATGAAGAGCCCGGGAATGAGCAAAAGAACTCCCACAGTTGCGCTTGCTATTACCCAGGCGGTGACGAGGGTTTCACTGATTCCCGGGATGCGCCGTATTTGATTGGTAATGCCGGCCGTGAAGAAAGGATAAGTAATGCCCGTAAGCACGAACAAGGTCTCACAGAATTGTACCCCACGTTCGTGTTTCACATAGTGCTCGTGGACTTGCTCGACAGTGTAGGTGGGAGGAAGAGGTGGTAGGTAGTGTGCGCAGAGGAGGCCCCCCAGGATAAAGACATCATTAAGCATTCCGCATAGCATGCACGCTTTGTCCATCAAGATATTGAATTTCTTGTTGGCGGCTTTCCTCCCTTTCGGGAGCAATGGCCCCCTTTCGTTGGTCATTTTGTATTGAAACGACTTTCGGCAAGGTGTGGCCCTTTGTTGAAAATGCGTAGCAATGAGGTGCCAGAGAAGGTATTTAGCGATTGATCACCATGGGGAAGGACGCAAGTATATTTCCTGCTCGGAAGCCGGAACCGAAAAGGGCCCGCCGGGGACTGGTCCTTTTTCCTTTTCCGGGTGTCGTGTAACTCTTACTAGCCCCGTGCTCTTGGCAAAAGTATTAGGAGAGCACAGGACAAGGGCACTTTGGGATATTAAAGAGGCTTCAGTTCTACAACAACACAGGCAGTAAGAGCAGGTGTTGGATTATCGGAATCACCGTGTGGCAGTGCTAAGCACCGCCCACTAAGGGAACAACCGCTATATAGATAGGCCCTTCAGCCCCTGATAGATTCAATCCTCACACGAGTTTTTCACCTCCATCCACAGTTCAACAGCAGGTCTACAGCGCGAGAATTCATCCACCGCATTTCCCGAATAAAATGTGCGACGAGGGCGGTTGCAGGATTCGGGCAGAATGACTCCGGGACACCCCACTTCGACACCCCATACCCCACAACACCCCTTTTGCGCCAGGCAAATGTTATTATGGGGTGTCGAAATGGGGTGCCCCGGGATCATTCTGGATTCGGGCTTGGTGAATTGTTTCGAGATTTGATAGTGATTGACATCGAAGGACTCGCGGATCGAGTTTCATCCGGAGCACGGAGACCATTTGCAGCCAGATGTCCAAGACTGTCCAAATTCCGGGCGCTCCGGATGCTTTCACCGCCCGGACGGGATGAGTGAGGCTCTTAGTATGTACATACGGATTAGTAATGATTTCCTGCAGTGTTCTCAGTGGCCCTTAACCATTGACAACATACCGTCCGGTTGCAAAAAGGCACCAGTCTGGTGACTAGAATCAATATGGCAGAAGAACAAACTGTCTGCAGATGGGCGGCTTTATCCCTTTCGACCATTGCTGCAATCTTCCTCAAGGACCTCGTCACCCCACGCTCTGCACCCAGACTCCGCCATGAGCTTGTGGCAATCAGCACGACCGGCAGTTTGGATCGCGCAAGAACATGGTTGGCGGACAACCAAATCCCCAACGCTGAGAATATCAAAGTCTACCACTCGTGGGAAGAGATGCTGAGAACCGAAGCCGTCGACGTTATCTACATTTCCACCCCGCACCCTTTGCATTACCCTATGGTCAAGAAAGCTCTGGAAAACCGGAGAAATGTCCTCGTGGAGAAGCCTGCTACTATGAATCGATCACAGTACGAAGTCTTATCATCACTTGCAAAGTCACAGAATGTCGTCCTCATGGAAGCTATGTGGACACGATACCAGCCTCTGGCGAGATATCTGAAGGAGGAGCTGCTGCCACAGATCGGCGATGTTAGACGCGTGTTCTCTGATTTCGCCTTCCCGATATGGTCCCCAGAAATGCCACTTTCGTCGAGATGGCTTGATAAAGATGCCGAAGCTGGGTGCCTCCTCGATCAAGGGGTGTATGCTTTGACTTGGGTGGACATGGCGTTGAATGGACTCGGTGCAGACCAAAGGACGTCGACGAAAGTCGTCTACTCGAGTACAATGAGCATCCCTGGAGTGCCCAACGACGTTGATGATCTTAACATGATTGTGATATCAAAGCAGGATAAGCGATCGAAGAAACAGGAAGCATTTGCTGTGGTGACGACGGGGATGACAATGCCAGGGTCGACCAAAGGCGACATTCTCAATCGACTCAACGCCAAAAAATATGCTCCCACAGTCAGAATCGAGGGGACCAAAGCACTGGTTGCCATACCGTTTCCACCAATCAGAGCAGAAAAGCTGGAAGTGCAATGGTATGATGATTCTCATCTTGACGAGGATGGGAAAGAGAAAGATGAGTTGATTGAAAGACCTCTTGAAGGTTGGGGGATTTGGTATCAAGCCGAGGAAATCGGGCGACTTGTTCACGAGAGGAAAACGCAGCACGTAGAGACAGGAGTAGTGATTGGAGGAGAAGAAACCTTGAGGGTGTTGGGATGGATTGATGATGCTCGAAGACAAGCCGGCATTGAATACTCACCTGACTTGGAAGCCTTATGAGAGCGAGTGAATTGGATCACTCCTTACAAGGGGCTATCGGCGGGAAGAGTTAACGGACTCCGGCTTAGCTGGGTTGGTTGACTCGCTTCCTTTGGATGGCCACAAGTCTGCAAGGGGTTATCTCTGAACCTAGATCACCGCGTGATGCCCGATGGCCCGATTTTTCAATCACCAAGTCCCTATTTTTGGTGGTGTCATAGGCTACCAATCCCCTATTTTCGGGCACCGAGCCCCGAAGACTACTGCCTAGTTCCTAGAGCTACTATTTACAAGGCGGTCAGGTGCTCGGTCCAGCCAGTAAATGCGTGTAACTGTTAGCCTCAGTCAAACCCGGGTACTGCTAGCTGTTCCAGCAAAACACCTCATTCAGGAGTCCTGGAGGAATTGTCAATCAAGCGTTCTGATTAGCTATGAGACTTGTCGCCAAGACCCTCAATGCCGTAGCCAATCACAGCGCTAGACAGCTGTCTCTTCATTCATTTCTGCGAATGATACTGTCAAGCACTTATAGCACATCAGGCACATAAATATCTGCTGCTCAGTCGCTGCGCTCCCTCTCTCAGACATCAATCTCATCCATCTCACTCATACTCATACTTCCACTCTGTCTTGGCATTGTCTTGGCGCTATTTGTTAGTCATCCCTTCTGCATCACGTGACCATCTCATCTTCTGGTCAACTGGTCCACTAACAGATCAACTGGCTCAGGACATCCTCAGGGTCCCAGGCTCAGGGTCAACTGGCTCAGGGCATCACCAGGTCAACTGCTCAACCATCACGTGACCATTCCATACTGTGGTCAACAATTACTCCCAGCAAAACTTCATCGCAGCTCGAGGCAACAATGAATCTGTGTATAATGATAGAATAGCATGGTTAGGTGCACAGCAGTCTGCGTGATCACGTGAAGGGGGTGCTAATTAACATTTGTCCGCACCATCGGGCAAGCTTAAGCGAAAACGGTCCAGGGAATTAAATTCCACTAGGTTACTCTAATTTCCCCGGCCCCAAACTATATCGTACGCAGAAGCCCAGATATTTCAGCACTAATAAATAATTCCACCCAGTCCTCAGTAGAGTTACCTTGTCCGATAGAATGAGCGAAATTCATGTTAAAGAACGAAATATGGAAGGAAAACTGAGATGACGATTCAGGCGAAGAGCGGCGACTAATTGGTCAACAATCTTGGTATCTGAAAAGATGTAGTCGACCTCCGTGCTTACAAATCCGGACGGCAAAAGCTTCCGGGGTCGAATCATTCTCCCTTTTGTAATTTCTTAGCAGCTGCTCGGATCCGGCTGGCTGGAAGGCCACTCAACGACCACGTGGCGGCTGACGATCTGTCTCGGGTCCCCACGAATTCGATCTGACCATTCCGCGCCGCCTGGGTCCGCGGATCTAATGCTAACGGATTGCTCTTCTTCTGCTTCTGCGCCCGAGGTACAAAGCTTTGAGCGGGACCACACAAGGAGAAAAGTCCGGATCTCGAGGCAAATTCCCGGACGCCAGCGTGACATGCTCCAGATGAGCTTGCTTCAAACAAGGAGTGTGACACAGGCCCGACGAGGCACAAACATGGCGCATGTCATAGTGTCATTGTACAATAGATTTCAAGGATAGCAATAGTAGTGGTAGCCTGCATATCCCAGATCGGGAGGGGTGAGGTATCTCACACACACAGAGTCCCTGTTCTCCTAGAGTCCGGGTGTTAAACGTATCTGGAGCTCCGGAAGAGCATAATCATGGTCTAGGCGCGCTCGTTCCAAGCCATCGGTTGACCATGCTCCAGGAAGATCGTTCGGCAGAGACCCTTCCTTCGTTCCAGGAGATGTAGAAAGTAGAGCCCTCCCTTTATGATTAGTGCGCGTCCTGCAAGTGGCCTGATACCATTCTGAAGGGTTAAGACCACAGCGAAACGCACTCCAACAGATATCAGATCTATCTTGAATCCGCGTTGAGTATGGAGAAGCCAGACATTCAACCCACAGCCTCTCACACTGAGAAGGCGAATGCTGTCTCCCACGACGGCTTCGACGACATCGCTCCCGACGCCGTCGGAGGACACTCGGTTGCTGATCTTCCCAAAAACTACTACACCAACTGGCGCGTCATCGGAACCATTGTTGTAAGTGATCTCGTCGGAAGAACGTCACTTAGGTCCTCAGGCTGACTGCCAGGCTTTTACCTTGGGATACACTGCTGCATTCTGGGCTCTTATCATGCCAGCAAATGCTCTGACCATCATTAATGCAGACATTGGTAAGCTATTCACACGCATCGATTACGCTCACCATCCTCATCTCGTTTTCACAGGACCGAGCCCCGATTCCGTCTGGATCGTCCTGGCCCCCTCATTGGGGGAAGTAATCACCTTTGTCACGGTTGGGCGTCTGTCAGACATTTTCGGTAGGCGTTGGTATTTTGTTTGTGCCAATGCTCTCTCCTTTGTTGGTTTCATGGTGGCCAGTCGAGCACAAACTATCAATACATTAATCGGTGCTGTAAGGACACCAGTATGTGCCATCAAGTCGAAAGAAGCTCATCAGAGGAAATAGAACATCATGAGTGGACTGGGATCGGGTGTTCAAATATCGGGAGCGATCCTCTCCGGCGAGCTTGTGCCCAATAAATATCGATTCTTGTCCTACGGCATCGTGGCAGGCTTCTTTGGACCTATTTCAGCCATTGCTCCGGGAATTGGTAAGCATAACAATCAAGTCTGCAGCCATCAACGTTGAGATTTCGTAGCGCGACTGCTGTGCGACCGAACCGAACAAGGCTGGCGGTGGATCTACTACATCGTTGCAATTCTCAGCTTCCTTGCCATGGCCATTCAGTACTTTTGCTATCACCCACCGCGTTTCGAGCAGTTGCACCAGCATACCAGTAAGAGGGAAACACTCAAGCATCTCGACTATGTCGGACTCGTCGTTTTGGCTGGGAGCACAGCTTCTTTACTGCTTGGGATCTCTTGGGGAGGACAACGATATCGTATGTTGAGTGTGCCGTTGACAGCTGTGTGCTAACGTGAAATCGCTCCAGCATGGCAATCTGCGTCCGTAATCGCGCCGATTGTTGTCGGAGGCGTGGGACTGATTGCCCTCATTCTTTGGGGTAAGTCACCGGCGTATCTCGACGAATTGACATGACTTCAATCTCACACATGACCTAGAGCACTTTGGCAAAGTTCAACACCCGGTCTTGCCTCTGTATCTATTCACGAAGAGGAACTTTGACTGCCTTGTCGTTATTGCCTCTGTGGGAAGCATGATTTTCTACGCTTTGTCTATTCTCTGGCCTCAACAACTTGCCATCTCATTTGGACAAAGTGCGACAGCAAGTGGATGGATCAGTGTCAGTCATTTCCTCGACGCGCACTGAAGCCGTCCACGTTTCCTAACCACTGTCCATTTCTAGTGCACGATTCCAGGCGGCAACATTGTTGGCGTCATCGCATGCGGCATATTCTCTCATCGCATCAAGCACCTCAAATGGCAACTCACCTTCCTCGCCGTTGTATTTACGGCCCTGATTGGCGCAATGGCAGCTGCAAATGGTGACAACCTGGCAATGCCAATTGTCTTTAGCGTGCTGTCCAGCTTTTGCATCGGGTATCTGGAAGTCATCTGCGCCAACGCTGGACCTCTGGTCCTTGAGGCCAAGGATATGGGCGTTGCAAACGGCGTGCAGTGGGGTGTCCGAACGGGCTTGTCTAGCCTTGCAAGTAAGTATTTCATTTCGCTGTCCATGAGGAATTTGTTGCTGTCCGTCAGAAATTTGTCGCTGACCATCGGTACCTCATAGGTTCGATTTATGTCACCATCGTGAGCATTCCCATGCCCAAGCTCGGTGGCTTTCTCATGGAGGAACTTGGCTGACTGCGATTAGCTGAACAACCGTATAACTAGCAATTTCCGCAAATATGTTGTTCCAGCGGCCCTCGCCGCAGGACTACCGGAGACCTCTCTGGAAGCTTTCATCAAGGCACTCGCAGCAGGCGATCAAGCTGCCATCATGAAGATTCCTGGCATTTCCATGGAAATTATCACGAGTGCAACAGGAGCCGCACACACCGCGTACTTTAGATCCTTCCAAACCGTGTACTATACCAGCGTGGCTTTCGGAGCAGTCGCCATTATCGCCGCACTTTCAACCTCGGGCCAGGGATTGGATGGAAAGCTGACCACGGACATCTCCCGCAAGATTCGCGGCATCGATCGCGCTCCCCAGACGTCGCAAATAGATATTGAAAAGGTTGAGTGAGGAAATGTTGAAATGATAGCGCAGTCCGCCGCTGAATGTGCGTGGCATTGCACAGGATGTTCGAGCTGCGTGATTTGGGGCGGGGCGGATGGGGGGTTTCCTTTGCAGCTTTCAGCAGATTTGACAATCACAAAATTGCGTTACAGCTCTGCGCATTGTTCAGACAACTGAAACATACGTTGCACACAGATCATTGGCAATCAACGAGTCCAATATCAATCCCCGACACTAATTTGCACTCTCTTGCGGATATTGGCCTGAGGTCGTGGTTGCACCTTTTGTACCGGAGATCCCCCGGCATCCATACTCTCGTGACCCGGACCACAAGCAGCTTCCAGAATACTAGCCGCTAAATCTGGATATTTGACCGCCAGAGGGACCTTTTCCGTATTGATATCGTGCCCTTCGCAATATCTTGCACAATACTAGCTGTCGTAGAAGGAGAGGCCTGAGCAGTGATTGGCAATTTAGGAGAGAATGTCGTCGAATAAGATTCGCATGAGTACCGCGAGACTGGACCCGGCCTCCCCAGCAGCAGGTCTCGATTGGGCAGCTTCATGAATTCTTGTCTCTCTGTCAGGAGGAGCCGAGGGAAGACCGGCCCAGCCAAGACAGGCAGGATGGCCTGGACCTGGATGACCTAGAACCGGACTTGGATGCTGCTCAGCTCGTCAGGGCCTGCAACCAGGTGGTCTCCCAAAAGCCCACCATCATCATCAGCCCTTTGTTGTCTCTCGAGCATAACTTGAAGCAGAAGACCCAAGCCCTGGGGCTGTCCATGGCCCGGCGGGAGGACTGGTTCAGTGGGAGGACTGGTTCAGTGGGACTGGCTCAGTGGGACTGGTTCAGTGGGACTGGTTCAGTGGGACTGGTTCACTGGGACTGGTTCACTGGGACAACTGGACATAAATCTGGCCAACTACTTCCTAGCAAGTTGGGGATGGCAGACCGATCGAACGATATCAGAGCTGTCAGCGGCAATGCCTTGAGGAACGAAAGAGACGAAAGGATTCCTCCCCCACCTCGAAAACTTTTGAAACTTAAAATCTGAAACATTGTGCTTGTGCTCCATATTTCAAGCCAAGCCCTGGCCCGGATTTGGGCCACTCTCAGCTAACAGGGCCGGCTGAGCCGAAGCTGAGCTAGGTGCTGATTTGCTTATAAATTATGAATTCGGCGCTAGTTTACGATGTAAAAACGGGCTATCGCGCCATCGAGAGTTCATTGTGGTTTACTTCCACGACGATCAAGGCTGGCGACCCCTACTATCCGGCAATCCAAGAGCTCCTCCCTCTACAAATCCAGAAAACAGGCACTCAAACAGCACCCTCGAATCATCTTTAGGGCATCGCTTATCTCTGCTATGTCAGCTACGAGAAGGTCCGGAAGCACCGATGGGTGTTGGACCTGCAAACTCCGCCGCAAGAAGTGCGACGAGCGTCGACCAACGTGCGGAATCTGCAACCACTTGGGGATCGCCTGTACTTATGGACCAAAGCCAACTTGGATGTATAGTAGGCGGCAACAACGACAGATGACTGAAAAGCTCAAGAATCATGTCAAGAAGAAGGCAGCATACCGAAGAGAGAAAGCAAACACATCCAGCAAAGTCGCGCATGATGCCACCATTCATAACTTCAACGTCATTCCCAACATGGTATCCAACCATCTATGGTCATTTGGGCCTATGGATGATGCCATGTCAGGCGACCAGACACTGACTCCAGAAAGCGATTTATCAGCTTCACATGGACCTGCACCATTTCCCTTGCTGCCCGACGGGCATCAACGACACCGCTATTTGGGTGGTGTGGAACAATCTTCTGCCATTGAAACAGACTTCATCATGAAATATCTCGACTTTGTGTTCCCCGCCCTTTTCCCATTCTACCGGCCAGGCCTCTTCGAGACAGGCCGCTCTTGGTTATTGCTATTGTTGGGGAAGAGCAAAATTGCTTACCATTCCACTGTCAGCCTGTCATATTACTTCTTCACCATGGCCCTCACCGATGCCAGCAGTGGTCAAGAGCATGCAGAATGTAAACAACTGCGCTGGAAGGAAGTGGAGCAGCAGACCAACAAGTGTTTTGACAGCATCAGGACAGACATGTCAGCATTAGACCTGAACTCGCCAGGCGCACCAGCCGAAAAATTGCAAAAGGTGGAAATCATGGGAGGCGTCATCCAGGTCCTCATCTTCGAGATGGCATTGGGTAAATCTGCCCCGTGCAATCCCCATCTCGCTGCTGCCTTCGCCTTGTTCGAAGAAATCATGGCCTGCTCTGGCCAATCTCACCAAGATCAAGGCCAGTCAAAACTCATGTCGGTGATTCTAGAGATTGGACAACCGTCATGGACTATGCCCGGGAATAGCAGTCACATCTGGTCACCCGACCAGGCTGGTTTTCGCTTTTGTGCCGGATTACTGGTCTTTATCGACGTCGTGGCAAGCACCGCCCTTCAAGAAACTCCAAGACTTCTTCGCTATCATCCAGACATTCTTGCTCAAATAGACGAAGGGACCCCTGTAGTGAGTGACGCAGAAGTCCGACTCTCCAACACCGTTGGCTGCCGCAATTGGGTCATTAGTTCAATCGCCGAGATATCCGCTTTGGCTTCGTGGAAACAGCAACAAAGCAAAGCCAACAGTCTCTCCATCGTGGAACTGGTGGATCGCGCCTCTTCCATTGCCAATGATTTGACAAACGGCATCGTCGGATTCCAGAATTGTCCTATCGCCACTTCTCCATCATCTCTGGACCACTGCACGCCATTCAACCTGCATCCCAGTTCTTCCGCTTCCTTCACATCAACTCTGATCTGGGCACATGCGGCACAGCTCTACCTTTCAGTTGTGGTTTCTGGCTGGCAACTGTCTAATGCGGACGTAAGGGCTAATGTTACGCAAATCATCGAACTACTTCAAGACGTGCCGACATACCAGCTGCGTGCTCTCGCCTGGCCAGTATGTGTCGCTGGCTGCCTAGCTTTGGAATCGGAGGAGTCGTCATTCTTGGCTCTATTCTCAAATCGAGGCAAGGTATACACAGCTGGGGCACTGGATGATACCCGACAGATTTTGGAGCAGGTATGGCGGACCAGAACAACTCTGCGCGCCAGCACCTGGAATCTCGCATCGTGCTTCAGCATTTTGGGATCCCCAGTTCTGCTTGTATAAACACCACACTGAGTGACGGAATGAAAAGGCTCATTTCTGGCTGCTACATCATACCGCTACAAAGCCCCAATCCTCGTGCCTTTCCACCGTCCGGTTCGAGTTGAACACCCAATGACGAGACCACTCACTTGCCTTTCCAAACACCGAGTAGCTCTCTGACGGTCGTTGTCTCGATCTCTGGAAATTGCTCATTCAAGGACCCTTCCTTTGGAAGTTGCATCAAGCCATTGACGGTCCACAAACCAAATTTGGACAACAACGCTCCGAGCATTGGCTTTGGAATGTACTCATACAAGTATTTGTGGGATGGAAGCTCAGTGACCTCGTCACGTTGAAGCTTTTCTACCGAGTCATAGGTGACGTTGAACTTGCTCCCTATTCAACGTCAGCTTTCTTCACTTTGCCGGAGCTGTGTGCTCACCAGTCATCTCCTCGGCAATCTGAACCATCTCTTTGAACGTTGCATTGTCACTGTAGCAATGCATTACCTGGTCCCACTTTGGCAAACCCAGCGCTGCAACAACGAACTTTGCCAAATCCTTGGTGTAGGTGAAGGTGATTATCTCGTCACCAGTGGCGCCTGGAATGGCAGCCGTCTTGTTGGCGATGTCTACGGCAAAGACAAGCGGACTGAGATAAGTTTTAACGTACGGCATGCCGTAGTAGTCAAGGAAGTATGCGTTGTGGATCTGCGTCCATTCGAGGTCCGTCTTGCGGAGGGCTTCGATGCTCTGCTCTCGGAAGATATTATGTGGTACCCGCAGAGACCTAGCAGATGGTGATATTAGCGACAATTTTGAAGTCGGCCGACAGCTCTCGGAGCTATGTATTGATCACTCACTCGTCATCTGGCGAGGCAGTGCCCCAATTGCTCGCCACGAAGCGCTTCGTGGGAGACGACTTAGCTGCTGCCGCCACCAAATTGACCTCTGCCTGCGCTGCTGCTGGATCAAACATCACAATAGCAGAGATCACCGTGTGAACATTGTTCTCCTCCAATGTCTTGGTGAGCTGCTCGACGTCGTTGTAATCCACGGCAAACACTGGAGCAGCGCTTCCTCCTTCTGGAATCTGCCCTTAATGGTGAGTAACACGATTACCTACTGTGCGACTGCTTACCTTCCGACCGAAAACAATCACTTCGTGCTTCTCACTCTCCTTCAAAGCGTCAACCAACGTCTTGCCCACGTTTCCCGTTCCTCCGGCGACTGCAACGACGACCATTGTGTATCCTTTCAGGTGGCTGGTAGAGTAGACTGGGGGTCCTAAAGAAGACGAAGCCTGAGCGATGGCTCCCAACACGACGGAGATTTTTGCAGCTCTTATACACGTTACAACCATCTCCCCGGAGCAATAGTTTGACCGGTTGGGTCATGATTTGCAGGATATGAACTGTGGATTCGGTTGCTAGCACCTTGTGAATGCAATCGAGTGGGACATTTACTAACTCTCTTGGATCTGCGCGCGCACCCTCAAGTCCCTGGCTAGCGACGGGATCAATTTTAGCTTTTCCGCTACTCCCGAGTCCCAATTGGGATGCCCGCGCGGGTTGCTCAACATGGCATCATGCAAGGTACATCACCGCTGAGGATATCACTTCTGATATCGCGTCTTCCACGTGCCCCTGTTTGAAACCACATCTGTCTCGTCCACGTCTCCCACTTCTGCCTTTGTTCCTCAAGGCTCTTCCGGGCGGCCCGCTCTAGGGACCCGCACCCCTCAACTCGACCGCTAGAAGAGGCGGGACAGCCGGCAGCCACAAAGCCACAGCCACAGGCTAGACAAAGATGGATGACATAAGTCAAATTACCACATAATCCTGGCGGGGTCGTTTCGCCAGGCCATGATCTGATTGGACGGATATGAGTGGAGGTACCGACTCGCGTGGCGATCGATGAATTTGAGCGCCACCGCAGCCTTACGGCCTGATGATGACTCCCAGTGTTGCTGTTCGAGTCTGAGGCTCGGATACGACCCTTCTGTGAGTATCAGGAGTGCTAAGGGCTCGGTGGTGGTCCTGCGGTGGAAGTGTGTTGGCTACGCCACGAAATGAGGCTCTCCGCAGATCCGGCGCGAAGGCGTCCGTGCCCACGTATTTTTCATGTACGACAGGTCACGGGTGCTCAGGAGTGGTCTCAGCAGGCAACTCAAGCGGGGCCACTCAAAATTCGAAGACGTGTGCCATTGTATTGCTCGAAGTCAAAGTATCCTTGGATTTGTGCGCCAGGGCGGGTTTTGCGCCACGGGCGGAAATCCATTAGTCAGGTCAACTGATTCACTGGGTCAACTTGCTAATGGTTTTAACTGGAATCAAATGGCTGGATAACTAGCTCTCAACTGGTTCACTGGGTCAACTGGGGGGACACTGGGGGATGGACAACTGGACAACTGGGGGGATACTGGGGGATGGACAACTGGACAACTGGGGGGATACTGGGGGATGGACAACTGGACAACTGGGGGGAATACTGGGGGTCGTAAATGGGGTCAACTGGCTGGGTCAACTGGTGGGCGGTGGCCATAACTGGCTAATGGTTCTGCTGAGGCTCAACTGGTTGGCATATCTGGACAGAATGGACACCGACGTATTGTGAACCTAGCTTGGAAGCCGCTGCGGACCAGATTCGCTCTGTTTCCGCTCGCCAGGAAATCTCGGTCAGCTACCGTCTGCGGTGGGCTGTTACCACGGCGGGTTGGATCCTCAGCATGGCGATGCAGTTATCATCGGGGCATCCCGTTCAAAGCGGCTGCAACCGAAGACATGATAGAGGAGATCCAGAGGTTGGAGATGGTGAGATGACCATTTCTCATGGTGGTCTGGAGAGGGTGAGATTACCATTTCTCATGCTGATCTGATAGACGCGCCTCTGTCCTATAGATGAAAAATTTGATCAAGGCACTTTTCTAATTCTCAGGGAAAAGATGCCGCTTTCGGTCGCATTTGGCATCAATCCCTAACTTCGAGAACAATTCCCGCTCAGATCTAGATTCAGCAAGATTTGATCGGACGTCCCTCTGCTCTAGCTGCTTTTGTTCGTCGTGGACAACCGGGCGCTGGAACGGTCAAGATGTTAAGCCACGGAATTACATTTGGAGCCAGAGAGCAGTAGTCGCGGGACATGATTGCCGAGTCTGACTTTCATCAGAGGAAGAATATCTCGCACCGACGACCAACCTCATGTGGCTGAATGCAGTGGAATGGAATCTCGAAGCTCCAATGATAACTTTGACTGGCTTGCATGGAATCTCAGGCTGTCAAACGTGACTCTACACAATGGACATACTAGCTGTATTCAATCTTCACACAAGTTCCTTCCATCCTCTTGACAAAACAAATGATGGCACGGCCTGCGTCTGGACGTCATGTACTCGCTAAGCCACAGGTGGGACAGCTCATCATGCCGGTTGTAAGCGGCCTACAGATGGAGAGACCACGCTCACTCCATTGTTTCAAAATTTCCACCAAATGTTCTGTCTCACATTCCATGGCCAGGCACCTGAATCAGAGGTACGTGACACTGCTAATGGACTAACCTAGGCACCAGGATGCCATTTCCCCCACCCTCCCGAGACAGCGTGAATACAACCAATCAAATGAGAGTTATACAACAGATCCCCCCTGTGTGTTACATTGATCCGGTGTTTCTGACCCGTCTGGAGCACCTCGTGCCACGTTTGAATTTTTCCAGATGTCCTTATTTACCTAGAACTTCTCCCGCCACAGTTCCATATTTTGCATCACTTTCTGACTCCTGACTCCCCGTTCGCCCATGTCTGTGCATTCGTCGGAGACGTCCTCATTCACGTCCGAGACGACTGATAGCCAGATCGAACCAGAAGACGATTTGACCGACGACGCCATGGCAGATGCCGCAGAAGGAAAGGCTGTGGGCTCCAAATGCGAGATCAAGAGCCTGTACACCCATTCATCTAACCCTCAAAGCCACCGGGCCAAGTGGTCAGAATTTAAAGACCCGAGTATGGAAGAAGCGCGACTCAAGGCGGCCTCGCGGTCTTTTGCTATCATTCAGCGTTTCTCGCGAGAGAGGACTGCCGGAGGAGAGTACTCTTGGAAAACGTGCTCGATTGAGGTTCAAAGTCCGAAACTCCAGGCCACTCTGGCCCATATTTTCCGCGACTACCGAGGCTGGAACTCGGACGAGACTCCTTACATTTTCTTCTCGCCCTTTGACCCATTCGTTCACTGGTGGAGCAAGATCATGGACTGGTTGAGTCAGGAGCAAGACATGTCTGCCAAGATGGAGGTTCAGCTTCTCTGCGACATGCTGGAGCCCGTCCTCGCGCCCTCTTTCGCGGCGTTAAAAAGGGTGAAAGCCACGGGACGGATCAAGTTCAGGTCACTATGGCTCTTATGGGCTCCAGGAACCCTCATGGTGACTGGTCAGAATGAACACCTCTGCTTGTCCAAGCTTCAGACCGCCGAATTGGGTAAATTGGAGGATGGCTCTCTCGTATGGCGCCTGAAAATGGACACCGTCGACTGGAATGGCAGCTACTCTGGGTTTGCCGAAGATTCTGTGATCATTCCGCGGTACTCAGAACCCCAGTTGGTGACCAAACTTGTGGCACACCCACTGGAGTTCAGGACCACCCGGAAGGAGATCCAAGACCAATTACTCACCCGAGGGAAGAAGTTTGCTTCGCTCCGCGGTTTTCATGTCGTGACCTGCACCGGAAAGAAGTACATCGCTGGGATGGCGAGCCCGGTATGTCCCTTTCCTCTTCCTTGTTCTCACCCTGACTCTTTCATGTAGGTTTCGGGGAGAATCATTGTCGACGCTTATGCCTTTTACACATGTCAAAATCAGGTGAAACCCAAATTGACCCGAAACCCCGACGCCGAATCGGCTTCTCCAGGCGTTCCCAAAGAAGGGTCCCATCAGCCCAGTCCGGCGGAGAAAGAAAGACACGAAGAGCGGCGCCCGTTGACGGACATGGAATGTATGCTCGCCGTTCCTCGCGTCAAAGGTTTCGATCTGAAAACCAAGGAATGGTGTACGTGCCCCCGGCGGACATGAGATCAGCGCTGACTGCACTTAGGCGAGTTTGATGTCGACGCGATTGAGGACGCCGACTGGAGTGACACCGCGTATGATAACCTGGTGCTTCCCGATGGAGAAAAAGAGCTGATCATCGCTTTTGCCGATCGTGCTCGATACACCAAGAGAGGGTTTGATGATTTTGTCCAGCACAAAGGTCGCTCTGATATCTCAAACCGTTGGCAGAATTAACTTGATTATAGGCGAAGGCATCGTCATCTTACTCTGCGGTCCACCCGGTGTGGGCAAGACCCTGACCGCGGAAGGAGGTGAGGCCCCGTCCTTCTCGGCCCCGGACGCTGCTGACACATCCAGTGGCGGACAAGTCTCGCGCTCCTCTGTACATCTTGAGCGCCGCCGACCTGGGCACCGAGCCGAAGAACGTCGAAAAGTCGCTGAATAAAGCTCTCGAATGCTGCCACTTGTGGGATGCCGTGCTGCTTCTCGATGAAGCAGACGTCTTTCTGGAGACGAGGAGATCTGATAGCCTGAACCGTAACGAGTTGGTCTCCAGTAAGTCTCCTGACGGTCGAGCTTGATATCGGAAGTTCTCATTCGGCTTAGTCTTCCTTCGCCGACTTGAATATTACCGCGGATTGATGTTTCTCACCACCAACCGCATCAGCGCCATTGATCCCGCTTTCAAATCGAGGCTCGATCTCATCCTGCCTTATCGCAACCTTGATGAGCCGGCCCGCACACAGGTCTGGGCCAACTTTGTCCGCCGTATGGCACCAGAAACCTCCACACTCGGTGACCATGATTTCGCCGAGCTTGCAAAGGCCCCATGCAATGGAAGGGAAATCAAGAATTTGATCAAGACGGCCCTCGTGCTGGCAGCTCGTCAGGGGCCTCTCACCATTGACCATCTTCGGGTCGTGCTCAATATTCGGGCCCGGGCTGAGCATTTCAACCTTGACCGCCATCGAGACGAGGTGGTGTGACTCTGGACATCCCCAGCTGACGGGTGGTGCATTCCTGACTGGGCTTGTCATCCCGCACCTGGGACCTTCCGGTCGATAGAAGTTTGGCGATTCCGAGATGGTTATATATCGCCTGAGCATGATGAACAAAGTTAATTATTGCCTGGTCAATGATGCTGGTCTTACTTGGTAGATGGCCTGATGAGCCCAGCCCAGCCTATAGCCCTGACCTAGCCCTGCCTTTTTCGCGGTCTACTTCCAAATGAGAGCGGGCCTGGAGTTGCTCGCGCCTTTGCGCGCCCGTGCTCGCAGCCCCGTCTTGCGGCGAAGGCCACCCAGCCCGGCAAAGTATGGCATTGCTCGAGAACGATTATCACGAAAATTGGAGACCGCTTCTAGCAGACACAAGAAATCACTCCCAACGGTGAGCGTTGAGGTTGAGAGTAAAAGGGATCTGGCGGGATACTCGCAGATTGACGACTTTGTCCGCTTCCGGCACGTGGCGATACCGGCGACCAAGAACTTGGAGTCGCTCTTCCTCCATCCGGCACTGCATCTGGTGATTTCTTGATTCAACATCGCCTCCACTCTTGCACTAACCACCTGTCAAAGAGCTGACAGCCTCCTCACACGCAATCCTGACCATATCTGTACCTAACCTCCTAAGTTTGCACACACACAGTCACCTGTGTCTGGACGAATATCAAGCTTCAGTCTTCTTTCTCTCCTTTCATGGCAAGCTGGTGGCAAGCCCGTAATCCCCAAGATGAATCAAAGACTTACTTGCTCCTTGCGTCGGGGTAAGCAGGCATACACGCTGGTGGTGTGATTCAGTAGGAGGTCAAGCGTCCATTGAGATACCACAGACGCAAGAGGCTTGATACCCTCATAAAACGGCAGTGCACGAGCCTCACTTGTGCTTCTGGACTAAGCAGCTCCCAGGGTGGCTGCGTCTCGGCTCTTTTGACAGAGAGTCGTGTCCTGTCATTCAGTGCTATCCTCTTTCTGTCTGAGTATCCAAGTCATGGCATCCCCCTGTGCTCTGACTTCCTATCTGCGCTTTTTGGTAACGCCTGCTGTGGGAAGATGTGACCCAATCTCACCAACGTCGTCTGGATAGTGGTGTACCTGAACTCCGGGATGTCGGATTCTGCTCAACAAAGCTCCTGACGTGTGGCTTCAGGTATGTGATTGTCTCGATCTCTCGATCTTTTCGCTGCCAAGTGCTCGCACCAAATGCCCCGTTGACTCATATACTCCATCTCGGCCGCTGGCCTGTGAACCAGTTTCCATTCTTCTGGACCCTGGCCTAGTCATGGAAATTGTCGTCTTGCTTGTTGGCACAAGGTTTCTGAGTTGCCGCCTCAACGACGATGGCCAGTCAGGATGCCAACATCATGAGTGACGATCGCAGTTCCAGTGTCTCCACAACCACATTCGTTTTGCTCACATTTCATTGCTCATCATTCTGGTCCGGGGCATCGCGAGACATCGAGTTGCCCAAGCTGTGGAATCAGCTGCTCTTGTACGGCTGTCGCTCATTCTCTAGCGTCCTTTTGTCAACATGTTAACCATCGCTGAAGGTTTGAGCTGTTGCACAAAGCATATGTGTCAAGCTGCTTGCTTCCCATGGCCTCGGCAGACATGTTGTGAATCTGGATGAATCTCAGATCATTCAATTTCAGAAGGTATGGTTCTGATCTGGATCGATTATTTCTGGTCTGACGAACCCTGGTGCTACTTGCGCTGAATCTGACCAACACCATTGCGGTTCTACCTGTACTTATTGGTTGCAACATTCTACTGGCCTGGATTGGCATCTACACCACCACGAACCTGGCAGTGCTTATCTTCCAATGTGCCATGCCGACGCCGTGGCTCGTAAGTACGGACCGATGCGTCCACCGTTCCACCATCTTCACCGCTCTCGTCACAGTCAGCATTCTCACCGACTTTGTGACCGTAGCCTTGCCTATCTATATGATGTGCATGCTACCCACCTCTTATGTCTTTGTCTGCTGTCTCGGAGTATTTCCGCACGGCAACATCATGAAACCTTCGATTTCTAGATCGTCGGCCAGCGACGAGTCCCAGACCTGTACTGGACCAACCGAATGTGCCCGTCCGTTCGGCGGCGTAGCCTGACGGGCGTGGCTAGGCAGTATATTGATAGTGACAGGAGAGGGACCGCCAGGAGACTCCGCCACCTTGCCTGATTTCCGATTACGTCTTTGCTGCTCTTCGGCATACAATTGCCGCCGAAGTGACAGTGGAACGTCATCATGGATCTCCAACCTGCCACCCTGCTCGACAAATCTGACCAATTCTTTGAGATAGTGGGTTAGGAGTCTATAATGTTCTTTCCCACCGCATCGATCCAGCAGTGGGGACCCAGCGCAGGGCGAACCAGAACAGCGCATGAGGCTGTACACCCGCTGCCATATCGATGGCTGCCCAGAAGTGGCGTGCTCTGCGTCAAGCCGAAGACTTCGTTCGGCAAGCATCCGATGAGTGGTTGACGTCGGCCCTCTTTTGTCGCCTCTCCTTCCACCATTGCTGGCCGCCAGGACCTACCTGAATATAGTTGAACGACAAATTCACCCGGAGCTCCTTGCCTTTCTGGAAGTATTGACTCCATGCCTCCAATTGTGTCTGAATGACCGTCCAGTCGATGTTGATGCCGGGGAAACGCTTGGTAAGGTCTCGTTCTGATCGCTCCGTCACCGACACCACGACGTCGGTATTGTCAGGGCGCAGGTTGAGGTTTCCAGCAAACTATTGTTCCACCAGGTCCGCGAGACGTGCTTCCAAGCAACGTTCCCAGTAACGGCCCGGCGCCAGCATCACGTTCAGCTCCATGTCACTCGAGACTTTCCTGCGGTTCAGTGTTTCGCGCTTCACCTCATCTTCCACTCAATTGAGTAGCAGATATATAGCGGGGGCTTGATCATATATTTTCTCCAGGTTCCAGTCTGCCTCTTCCATAAACGTCAGCCTCCTGGGGTTCGACTGCTGCAAGCTAAACGCTCGTGGTGTGGCATTCGGTGAGGTATTAGGTGCGACGGAGTCAGGAAGGGGTGTTGCGTTGACTCCACTGCTCGAGGGAGTCCCTGCCAATTGTGAGGATCTCTGAGAATCCTAGAAATTGAAGATGTCTTGCAAATTAAACTCGCCATTTTCGTGGTTGGTTTCCATGGCGTTGAGGGTTGATTCCAGAAAAGATGGAATGGCATGTTCGGCAGGGGGACGAGGTGTCGTGGTGTCGCCGTCTGCGGTTTGGAGAAGTGAACACCTCAGTGAATCCTCCATTCCCACACCACAAAGCGTCCCTTGGCACTTCGTGGTTGTTCATCCAGCAACTCTCGAGTCTCCCGATATATAATCATGGCAGCAACGACTGCGAGAAAGTCCAATGTCATCCATCTTGTTTACCTTCACTCCGACCACCCCGCGCAACGAGACTGGCCTGGGCGAAATGACAGTGCCTGTCATTCTACCTGCACCACCACAACGGTAAGCAGTATATTTTTGATCCCTACTCTTATCGCCATCTTTGTACCAGGGCATGGACATGCCTACGTTACCTTCCGAGTCAGAACATCTTTTTTTGGGCCTGTAGGGCTGCAATCACTCGCTGCCCTGCTCGTGCTCTAGGTAGCGTCATTCGTCAGATCGACCATATATCGTCTCTGCAAGACAGAGAGTGATTCGGCTTGAGGACGCGAGGAGAGGCTCCGTGTAGCGGGGTTCGATGTCGTGATGTATCAGGCGCCCGGTGGGAGATTCGCACTTGCAGCCTGCCTAAGTGCAGTACCCGCGCGGCAACAAGACCTTCACGATGGAGGAATAGAACAAGCTGCAAACACCCACACCTCTGATGAATTTGAATCCTCCGTACGTTCGTTTTGATATTTTTCAATGAGATTGACACCCCACCAAGCTGCTACCGGCGAAAATTGTGGCTGAAGCCAGACCCCCTGACCAAGGCGCGGATCTACTGGCTCATCGCCTGGCGCCGCAAACTTAGCGGCTGAAGCAACGTAAAATCTGCTCAGACCTCACCTGCGACTCCTCTCACCTTCTACTCACTCGTCTACTTACCCTTTTACTTGCCCTTGCTTAGGCCGTGCCCAACTCGACTTTATCCCACACCAGCCGCTATTGCTAGTCGCTAATCAGATAGGATCTGCATACCAAGACAGACCACCAATAGCCGCCATTTTTGGTTTGCACCACGAGCAAGGGCCGAGCCGCTGCCCCGAAAACCTCGCGCCGAACCGACTGAAGCCTGGATTTGAACTTTCCCACTGAAGTGCTGGAGGCCTCGCGCGACTTGTGAAGCTGAACACTTGACACTTCTTGTCTAAACGCCATACCCCGCTGGACTTTATCGCTCAGTGTATCTCTTTTACAATTCCTGAACCTGGACAGCATGGCAGAAGCAGTAGGACTCGCTGCTAGTGTACTGGGTCTGGCTCAGACAGCCTGGACCGTGGCGAAAGGTCTTCACGACCTTGCTGACGAGGTTGGCAGCGCCGGGGAAGCCGTTCGCATCTTTGCTAGCGATTTCTGGCTTTTCGTAGAGACTGTCAAGACCTTGCGGACCTTCCTTGATGACTTACCACCGGTGTCCAGGCGTACCCAATCAACCACGGAAGAACTCCTTGAAGTTGCCATGGAGCAGGTTGTAGAGCCATTTCAAGAACTTCTCGTCGAATTGGAGCCTCTTCTCGTCAGATGGAGAGATAGTCCTCGTCGAATGAAGCAGCTAGGTCTGCGGATTCAGTGGGCCTTTAGCTGCAAGAGCAAAGTTCTTTTCTACCATGCGGCTCTCAACGCATTGAAGGGTAATGTGTCCCTTCTCTTACAAGCCATGTCGCTCCACGGCCGAAATCCGCCTCATGTTCACTTGTGAGTATGTGATGACCCGTTCCGGAGATCCTGGCTTGCTCATGTGCTACAGCATCTTGTGCAAATCTATCGAGGATACCAAAGCCGGCCTGCAGGGTGGTTCTCGCAATCAAGCCCCAAGGCGGTTGGTTTCCAGAAACGATGGGACCATGGATCGACGTTTGATCATACACAACCCAGCACAAGCATCGACACCGCAATCAATCATCGGCAGATCTCAAGACCGACGCGAGCCATCAACAGAAGTGGCCATGGCCATTGTCACCGACGCTGATAGTCCAGACGACGTCGACGAAATTGCCGAGAACCTCATTGGAATAACTCTACTAGAGATCGACCGTGTGGACAACACCGAGCAGAGCCAAGAAGAGCGCGAAGAGCAACTCGAAGCTCTTGGCGCCATCCGCGCGGTGCAGAAAAAGGTTATCAAATTGGCCGACGAAACAACGACTGCCGCCGCGTCGGCTCCTCGCTGGACGGACAAGACTTCTGGTAGCAACATCACACTCTCGGGGATCGGCGTAGAGAGTGGCAGAATCTCAAAGGACTCAGAGGCCGCAGTATCCCAGGAGGATCCAGATGCCACTGCACTCCAGCAGCAGACCGACGAATATCCAGCGAAGCAAACTAGAGAGCCGGGAGTCACAAAGGGAGCACCTGGAAGTGAAAAAGGGGATGAAGTGATCTACTTTACGGACACGTTAGGTTCAGAGTTTGAAATTCCATACAACCTCGTTCGGACTTGGAAAGTAAGTGCCACTATCCTCCTTGTCCTTCCTCATACCTGCTAATTCCTCCACAGGCTATGCATGCCTTCATAATGGCGGAGTATGAACAGCTCCCCAGTGAAGAGTTGAGACTAAACGGCGGCCTTGTAGAAGAGGAGCGTGAGCGTCGAAGCAAGCAGTATGACGTCACGAATGACATCAAGCGTGCCATACGAGAAGGCCGTTTCACGGTCATCTATGCTACGGACAAGTCTCGTCCCAAGATGGTACTTATTCATGAGTGGGATAGCCGCGTGAGGCCCGGCTGGAAGGTCGAGTTGCAGCTGGATGACGACTCCAGAAGTGTTCAAGAGAGAGCGATGTTATGACTCCGTCCTGGCGGATAAACAGATTGGCACAAACTGCAGCTGCCGAGGCCAGATCCGGCGTCGGTGAAAGAAAACTCCAAGCACAATCGGAATTAGCGAGGGAGGACGAGAGATTGATATTGGTACCAAAGTTGACGAGTGTGAATCTGGACTCAAACTTGAGTCCAGCCTCTCAGCATGGGAAAAATCACAAAAGGAGCATTTCCGGTCTCAGGAGCAAGCTTGGAGTTTGAGTGGGAATAATACTTCGACATGAGGGCCGTCAAGAGAGAAGAGGCCATGCTTCCACGACGAGTATCTTCAAGCGTTTAATCAACCTAATGTTCATTTGGTTGATACCGATGGCAAAGGAGTCGAGAGGGTCTATGAGAAAGGACTGGTAGGCGGATCACACATCATACGAGCTCGATTTTATTGTCTACGCCACGGGATTCGAGTGGGCCACCGACTTTAGCTCGCGTGCAGGAGCTCAAATCTTGGGACGCGGGGGTCAGACTCTGACCGATGAGTTCACGGATGGCATCGCGACCATGCATGGCTGGGGCGTCCATGGGTTCCCCAATCTTGCCCTTGTTTCCATTCACCAGTCCGGCGCATCGCCTAATTGGACTCACAACACGAGCAAGATGTGCAAACACATTGTGTACATGATTGACGAGTGCCAGAAACGTGGTATCAAAGAAGCAGAGCCCACGAAAGAAGCGGAGAATGCGGAGTGCGTGAGGGCCGCGCAACCACGCGCAGATTTTCTCCGCCAGTGCACTCTCGGCTATTACGGCGACGAAGGCAAGATTGACGACAAGTTGATGTGCTCCCAACCCTATCTCGCTGGTGGACCGGCGTTCTTTGCGGTCCTGGATGAATGGCGCAAAGAAGGAAAACTGAACGGGGTTGATGTCACATATCAACAACTGGAAGCTCATTTGTGAATGAGATGTTGTCTAGGATGAGTAGCTCATATTGGCCCAGACATTGAGAGCGAATAGAAACCGTCGCCGACCAGCTCGACCAATTTTTTCTGTGGCAACCACTTACACCATGGAAAAGTTGGAGGAATAGCAGAGAGAAACCATCTCGGGAGTCATCGTTGCTCTCGCCAGTACCTCATGGCCCATGCGCTCCGACCTCAGGACTCAGAGACACTGTCCACTATCAGAAAGCGTTTGGCCCGACTCTGAGGCTCTCCATGTCGACCATACACAAAATTCATGACGACCGTCGCCTTGCTACAATGTCTTGAAAGAGGCCTGGTCCAGACATCACAAAGTATCTGCGCGAGAAACATTGTCATCCAACGATTCGGGGCGCACAGTGCCGCGAAAATGCTGAGGGCTCCGAAAGTGATTGCCGTCAAGTAGACAATTTGAAAGCTCCTCGAATAAGCTGTCTTATTGGCGGACACGGCAACTTCCAGGATCTGGCTGATTGGTCTGATGCGGCCACGGCGCAGTAAAAGCGGTCCAAAAGACGAGCTGCCACTTTTGTTTGCCGAGTCGTCGGAGCAGTGGACCCCAGAGACATTGGCTGAGGATTGCTCCAGAGCCAATGGAAAAGCCAGCCAACCATGAGGCTATCATTTTCGGAAAGGACGGCAATCTGGATTGGCTAAATGACTGGAATAAAAATGTCAGTTTCATCCCTTTTATTAGCTGATATTGGAAGCTCACATGTCGTTGAATAATACACCATGGCGCCAACGCTCTCAGTCATGGTTGTACTCATGAATTTTTGAAAAGGCGCAGCGGAATAAGAGGATCCTCCTTGGCGACGGTCATCTCGAGGAAAGGTGAGTGAAATGGGAATCTCGAGTACGAGCAAGGAAGACGGTCGTGCTACGAGGTGTGCCTACCGTAGAGGGCAGATATGGTGAGAATCCCAGCACCCATGGGTACAGCTGCCCGCCCCAGGAAATTCGAGCAAGAAGGTCGTGAGCCCACCGGTAAGAGAATAATGTCTCCGTCATCTTTATTCTTTTCGAGCGTTGTTTGTGAAGAACGGGACCACTGTGATGGTCGTCGTAGTGATGACCATCGCCACGAATGCCCTGGCAATCACTAGGCCGAAGGCGGCGACGGGCAGAGGGGCCATAAATAATGCAGCCACGCCGTATGTTTGGAGATGATGGTTGGAAAAGTGAACGGAACGGCCAAAGTGTTGGCTCCCATGACATCCTGTACCTCGGTCACAGCTATGATGGTCCCTATGAGACCCAATGTGTTGCCAATGATCATGAGCCATTGACGACCAAATATATCGTCCAACAAGGATGTACGTGATGGCGTTGGCAAGCGGCCAAGAAATTGGAATCCACACGTGGATCAGACCAAACAAGACGTTGGGGGTTTGAATACCAAAATCCTCATGATTATTGCCAATGCATTTGGAGGCATGACCCAGCCCAAATAGGCGGAAATACTAGCCAAAGAGAGAGCCTGTTGAAGATGTTCAACTTGACTCTCACTTGCATGCGGACGGATGAGAGCTGAGAGGGAGCTTGCCCACCATAAATGTTCCGGAAATGGACTGGACGATAATAACCGGGGGAGGTCTGCAATAGTTCCGCCAATTGCCTCTCGAGCAACCTCATTTTGATCGTTGTCCTCGTCAGATACACTCTCTCTGCAGGATTCAACCTCAATGGAGGGAGGAGCCGGAGTGATAGTCTCTATGCTGTCTTGGGCAATTTCGGTTGTCGTGATCGGTAGTTGATGGATCTAAACACCTAGATGGGGTGATATCAACCACCCTGAATTCTCCAGCATGACGGAAGTCAATATCCGACATCTTGACACGAGCTCTCAGTTCCGGCCACCCAGAATAGAGACCCCCCCTGGTCGGGATTATCACGTGACCATATTTACTTTCACCGATGCCTGTCTCGTTGCACACAAGAGACGATAGTGACGGTTCGACCTGGTGCGGTTCAAGAGTGTTACAGTGGTGTTCTCCTGTAGGACCATAGGAAAGGTCAGCCGGATGCGAAACACATCTCCGCGGTGTCCGATCGAGTCGGTTGTCAACAACCGGGCTAGGCACAATCTCTGGTCACGTTCTGGAAGCAGTTCAAGGAACCATCTACATTTACCCGGCCCCGTACAACCCTCTCACATCAAATATACTTCTGTTGCCATAACTGAGGACTCTGGCCGCAGAAGAGTACTCTTTGGCGGTACATCGATTCTAGATGGCTCCGAGGATTTATCAATCACAATACCCACCTATCGATGTCCCAACCAATCTCTCCGTATCGCAGTTCCTCCTCAAGTACAACCCCGACGACACTCCCGACAGTAAGACTATTCTGTGCGAATTGGATGATCCGACGAGGTCGATCACGTATGGTGGAATACGACTCACCGCCGCTCGCGGAGCAGCAGGGCTGAAGGCGGTCTTGAAAATGAATGACGGCGACACCGTGTGTCTCCTTGCGGAGAACAGTGTCAACTGGGCCGTTCTGGCTCACTCAATAGTCTGGGCCGGTGGATGTTTCAGGTGATTATCCGGGCTTATTGAAAATCGAGAAATCCGCACTGACGATGAGGACATCAGTGCCATTAATCCTCTGGCCACTGCTTATGAACTGGTCCATTACTTTGCCATCTCAGACCCGAAGATTATTGCCACTACACCAGGGAACGTCGAAAAGGTCAACAAAGCGTTAGAAATGAGCCTCAAGACTCGCCCATTCCCCCAAATCATCATCATTGAGGATGGTACCTTGAGCTCTCACGGTTCCAAGTACAAAATCGTACTATCGTCCTGGGTGAGTTTTTGGATCATGTGCTAAGCTGACTATAGTTTCCTCGAGAATTCATCGATGGCGGAAAAGAGGCACTCCCACCCTTGGACCTCTCGGATGCCGACAATCGTCGTGTACCTGCTGCCATGTGCTTCAGCTCTGGCACCAGTGGTAAGCCAAAGGGAGTCCTGCTCAGCCACTATAACGTGATTGCTCATCTACTGGCCATGCGATCCACCGATCCCTTTCTCCACAATGGCCTTCACAGGGAAGTCTTCTTTGCTCCCTGTCAGTGTCATTCTTTGGACCAACTCTGTGTGTTCAAACGCTAAATTCACAGCCAGTTTCACACATATATGGTATCATTGCAGCCGTCATGCTCTCCACCTTCACCGGCTCGTTTGTGGTCGCCATGAGACGTTTCGACTTTACTCGATACATCGAGTGCTGTGCCAAGATTCGGGCCACAATACTTCGACTCGTGCCTTCGACGGCGGTTTTGATCGCCAAAGACCCGTCGATACAAAGTCTAGATCTGACGAGTGTGCAATTCATCTTATGTTCAGGGGCAGCATTGCAATCTCAAATTGTGGCCAAACTCCATTCGCTCATGGGTGCAACAGCCATCGTCCAAGGATACGGGTGAGTGGATGTCTGTTGTTCCATTCACGTCACATGAATTTGACAAATCAAGAATGAGCGAAACTTCAATCACTATGCTGAGAGGACACTGGGCGACTCAGAAAGCTGGAAGCTGCGGGAGACCTTCTGCAGGCGTGTACGTGGTGACCTCTTTCAACATATTTATCCTGACCGAACAGGCTCATTCGAGTCGTCGACGACAACGACGTCGATGTGGAACCTGGAATGCAAGGCGAATGTCTTGTCAAGAGTCCCACCATGTTCATGTAAGTGGTCACAACTGTCGTGGTGGTCCTCATCTGTTGCAGGCGATACAAGAACAACGCTTCCGAGACCGCATCCTCATTCCGAGACGGCTGGTTCTGCACCGGGGATATCGTCCGAGTCGACGAAGACGGCTTCTTCTGGTTGACGGATAGAAAGAAAGAACTAATCAAGTACAAAGGGTACGCATCGCATACCTATTTTGACCTATGAGAGCATCACTCACCCTTCAGAAATCAAGTCCCCCCCGCAGAAATCGAAGACGTTCTTCTCTCTCATCCGCACGTGAGGGATGCGGCAGTTTGTGCCATCTATGACGAAACGGAGCAGACCGAGATTCCAATGGGTTATGTCAGTCTGGATGCCTCAATTGCCCGTTCTGACTTGACTCAAGTGCTCCACGATATCAAAGAATATGTGGACCAGAGAGTTTCTCCATACAAGAAGCTGCGAGGTGGTGTTTACTACTTGGACGTTATCCCAAAGGGTCCAACCGGAAAGGTGCTGCGCCGGGCTCTCCCGGCAAGACTTGAGGCCGAGAAGAAATTGGAGAGGCCAAAGTTGTGACTGTTCCTGACTTTAGTCTTGGGATCTGTTGAACTGAGGAAGGGAGATGGAAGGGACTCGTGTGTAGATTGAGACTATGGAGGCGGAAGGGTGCTCGATGTACACGCAACCGTTGCCTAGGAAACCACACTGTTTCTAGGCTGACAAAATCTCTTGATGAACTGTCATGTCAGCCACATGTCCCTCTTGCTGAATCCAGAGATATCCCGACTTTAGTCTTGGTTCCAAATCTCTGATGAACTCATGTCAGCACATGTCCCTCCTGCTGAATCCAGAGATATCCCGACTTTAGTCTTGGTTCCAAATCTCTTGATGAACTCATGTCAGCACATGTCCCTCCTGCTGAATCCAGAGATATTCCTGGCAATTTTCAGGTTCCACTGATGAGCCAGGAATCGAGTAGATGGTTGATTGATGCTATCTAAAATGCTGTCTGCGGAGGTGATGTAGGAGTGCCGGAGGCCAAGCGCTCATGTAGTGAACATTACCTGTTTCCCAACACCCTGCCTCAGGTCAAAGCATTGATCCTCTTTTCTTTGCTGCCGCCAGTTCCTGCCGCACTGCCAAATCTGACAAGATCTCTTCACTCCCACCACCAATGACCAACATGCGTAGGTCTCGACTGATCTGCTCGACCGTCCCCCCCACCCCCCCCCGCTGGTATCCTGCTCCTCCAAGGACCTGTTGTGCCTCTCGATTTGCCAGTTCCAGTACCCTGCCACCATGGATCTTTGCCAGGGCGATCCTGCTGGCCACGTCGCTCTGCCATCCGTTCAGCTTGATGTGATAGGCAATCTGCTCGAGCCAGGCCCAATGTGATTCGACGTAACGCGCCAGAGTGGCAAATTTATGGCGGATGATTTGGTGAGAGATGAGTGGTTGGCCGAAAGTGTATCGTGTGTGGGCGTAATCCAGAGCCACAGAGAGACAGGTCCGTGCTTTGCGGTTCATATCTGTCGCCATGATAAAACGCTCGGTGTTGAAGTCTCGGTCACTATGTGAGCAAGGGTCAAGACCGATGGTCTGGGGAAACTCACTACCCATCAGTATTCGAAACCCTTGATTCTCAACACCAATTAAATTGCCCACCGGCACGTGTACGTTTTCAAGGTCCACCCATGCGCTCGCTGAGATCTCTTAGCGCCTCCATGGCATTTTTATCTGGGGACTTACCGCCTGCGTTGACTCCACTATTCTCAATTTTTCTCGCCGAAAACCCTTCCGCATTAGTGGGAATGACCAGAACAGAGACGCCGGCGGCACCGGCACCTCCGGTCCTGACGGCTGTTGTCATGTGCGTCGCGGTCAATGCCCCGGTGATCCATTTCTATCGCGCCGTGTCAGTTCCTGGACGCTGGGGGAGAGAGCATCAGGCTCGGCGGGTCACGAGCTTACTTTGTGACCATTCACAATGTAGAATCGACCATCTGGAGACTTGTTTGCCGTCGTTCTGAGGTTGGCCAGATCGGATCCACCTGCAGGGGTCAACTCCACATTCCGTTCATCTGACCCGTCCATACCTGTTGGCTCTGTTGCCCCCAGGCAGAATCTTGTCTCTCCGGTGAATATTCCAGGAAGCCATTTTTGCTTCTGCTCGGGAGAGCCATAATTCACGATCGGAGGTGCGCCTATAGTTGAGGCGCCGGCGAGACCAGACATGACCCCTGTTTGAACCCTCGATGTTTCATCGTGCAGGATCATCAAATGAAAGACATCCCATTCTACCATTGTCTTAGTGATGAGCACGACACCCGGATGGAGAATCGTACGACCGTCCGGGACACCCCCGGGGAGTATCACTCCAGGGCGATACTGCTGAGGTATTTCGGGAAAAGCTAGTCCTGCTCTTGCAAATTTCACCGTGTCCTGTTTGTGTTCAGCTCGTTGAGCGACTCTCCGGCCGCCTGTCGTACCTCGACCGGAACATGACCTTGCTTTTCCCATTCTTCTGAAAAGGGCAGAACATTTGTGTCGATATATTGGCGGACAAATCTGCGGAGTGCGCGATGGCTGTCATTATAATAGGGTGAATCGAGGGTGTTGTACCACGAGGGCTCTGCCCATGGCGCTTTGTCACCCAAACGCTCTGAAATCATTTGATGAGAGGGTGATGAGGAAACCTGAGGATTGGTTGTATCACCTAGATGTACTGATCAGGCCTTACTGGAAGATGCATTGTGATGCTGGCATGAGGATATAAGGTTTTTGGCGCCACGTCTGCGGATAACGTTAAGCGTCTCCAGGCATCATACCGGTCCAGGATCACACCGGTCCAGGATCACACCAGTCCAGGATCAGACTGAATCCACAGAGTTCATGTGCTGTAAATTTGAGCATACAATATCTGTTGCAACAGCTCGCCGACTTGTTTCGCTCCTTGCTGGACTATTGGCCCTCTTCTGAAGGCATTACTGCAAAACGGTATCGGTTGTATAAATCCGGCACGCCTTGGCGCTTCCTTCCGATACCCACTGCCATCAATCTCCAGCTTCGCTCCCGCAGAGGAATTATTTCTTGTCATCTGATTCATCAATTCAGCATGAATCGGTCACGGTGTGTGAGAAGGCACAACGAAATATCCTTGAAGACTGTCCTCTTGCAGAATAGAAGACTGATGGCTTCATCCATACAGCCAATCTGTTGGTGGTTGATCAGGGGGATTTATATTCTCTTCCATCCACTGCAGAACGTCCCAGGACCAGGAGCCAAATCAGTGATGTAGGCAAAGGTCAGGATCCCGAACCTGATTTTGCTAAATGCCTGGCGGCACAAGAAGGCCTTGGATTTGTGGATCTAATGATTCGTCAGCTTGACAAGACCCGGCTGTTTGGAAGTTAAAAACCGGCATCAGCCTGGCATCGCTATTTTGGTCTTGACCATTCTCCAATCTGGAACCACCTGACCGTGGCATACTGTTTGCCAACAACTATCAGGCCACAAAGTATCTCATCCTCTGACTTGAGATCTCATTCCGGTCAAAGCTGAGGCGGCTCCAGCTCGAGACAGAGCGATATGATTCTTATTGTTGAAGTGAACAAAGTGCAACGTTACACTTGAACGACTCCAGGCGCAGGCAACGAGGGCCTGAGACTGCTTCCTTCTACTCCTATTGCCAGCCTGTTCTGCTGGGAGTAATTGACCTCGAACCCGCGAACAGACGAGCAGTGGGGCTGCTTTTTCGTCTGGAAGAAACTGCCTCTTCTTGCCGTCTTTGAGGAGACAAGGCATTGTTGGCATACAGGACCTGCAAGCTGGAGGGCCACAGTGACACCAGGTCTTGGTAGAATCTCATTTTTCATTGCATGAGAGAACAAGGCGGGATCACCATTGACAAATTGGAGCGCTCAGTAACATTCATAACCGTCATCCTCGACTGCCCGATGGCTTTTGGAGAGAGCACATATGACGACATAACTAGACGGCCTCCAGTCTCAGCCGTCTAGAACGGGAAAGATGTTGAATCGACAATTCTCAAGTCGATAACCTGAAAGAGAGGTAGGTGACAGTTCAGTTGAGTACTTGGACGTGAGAACCGTTTATCATGCCCTCTGAAATGCGTCGGATTTGGGACTGATCAGGACGGTCAGGTAGTTGAAAATAAACAGGTCCAACTTCAGGATTATCACGGGACCAGATTCACGTCCTGTGAAAGGACTTCCCGTCACATTCTGTCATACATATGGAGCTCAGTAACGGCGAATGCGAAAAGGGATAAAGACTCGACTGATGCCACTTCCGCTTGTCGGCAAGAGAGAGAAATAGATTCACTCTGCCGGCCATCATGCAAATTCCTCATTGGGGTTTATAGTTCCCCATGACGAGACTCATTCGGCGAGAGAGTCCAAGCCAAAAGTGTTCAGACTCTGGTCTGGGGGAGATTGCAGGAAGTCCATCACATCCATATGATCTGTCAACCAAAATGGGGGCCCAGCGTTCATCCAGGCCGCGGGATCAAAATCATCTTGAGTTTGATTCGGACGAGGATCATCTCCTCGACTTTGTTTGGTGGAATCCATCGGTGACGGAGCAGATCCAGGCCGGCCGTCCCCGTCCCAACCAGAATCGTTCAGGACACGGTCCAGCACATTGACCGAGCACTCTGCCGGTTGATATGTACGTGACATGGCTCTCAGAGCGTCCATGAGCACTTGAAGATGGGCCAGACATTTCTTTCGTTCATCTGACTCATGCATGAGACTGATGCTCACAATCAGAATGATCGCCGCGGTGCTGGCATGCTGGATGCCGGAAATACAGATCCGAGCCGTGTCAAATTTTTGACGATGAACGGCAAAGATTCTGGCGATTTGAACCGCGCTGTTATAACAGACGGTGCGGGACACGAGTTGGGAGTGTGTCATGGTCGCTTGGCCTGCGTATTTTGTTCCTGTGGGAAAACCTGGATCGCCTTGCTGAAGTTCAGACTCGGAAATGATTTGTCGGTATTCAGCAAACGGACGGTGGAGGAATATCAAGGCACAATGAAATTGTTGGCTGCGGACCATTAGTATTTGAAATTTGACGACAATAACGTGACCAATTGCGTCTAGTAATAGCCAACATGGGCGCTGCATTTTGACCATGTGGAGGGGGTTCTGACTTACTGTAAAATAAAGAAGCTGAAAGGCGCATCTTTCACATTCTCCGGTGTCCAACGTAGTCGCAAAGGGAGGCTTTGAAACCAAAAGTGCAGCTCACGATCCAGAGATGCCATGGCTTGATGTCCACCAATCTCGTCGAGAGTTTTGGCCGCGAGGTCCATTAAACCTCGCAAGGCTTCGTATATTTGACTTTTGAGACTCTTGGTGGTCGCCGGCTGAGAGATATCGGGGAAACGTGGCATGGCGACGTCGGAGGATTTGATCGTCGTCGGACGTCCGAGAAAAAGGGCCCAGGACTGATCATGGACCACACATGCCCACAGCACCATATGCCGAATGTGTTCTTCTTGTGTCGAGAGACCAAGTGTGGAACAGTCCAAGTTGAGGCCCATGTCAAATGCTAACCGGCACGCCATCCCTATCACCTCATATCAGCCCATCAGATCATGAGGACGTTGAAGACAAGGCCTCAATTGCATCCAGGCAAGACGGTTCCACGCACGTACCAGTATACATCCAACCGGCTTTGTCCCGGCCCATCCCACATTCAAGATCTCCCAGCAGGAGACATGCTTGAATGGTGGTGAGGCCGCCCGGTGTTTCCAGTTCCGACTCGAAGAGATATTTCGCGCCCCGGTGAAGCGTGCTTTCACGGTTGCCCATATTGACTTCCTTCATGCCCGGCTTACTCTGGTCTCCGAATCGATATCCAATCCCCAGCACGCACATGTGTAAGAAACCAGAGTAGTATCTTGACTCGCCCTTTTCCATGTCTTTGTCGAAAGCGTGCTTGTCGATCACATGGAGAACATCGTTGTAACACGTCCAGTAGAGATCCATGAGATAGTCGTGCAACTCGGGGGAAATGTCCCGCAAGATCCTCTGCACCCGTCGGTTGGTATCCGGGGCCGTAAACCCGGGATCAGCATTAGCATTTCCAGAGTACCAGTGGAAGTTTGTCGTTGGACCAAAATACCGTACTCTTCTACTTCTTCCCTCATAACTCAAGTGGCCGGAGGATTCCCACAATGGATGGATGATCCCCGGGCCATTTGAATCTTGCGACGCTCCCGAATATTCTCGCGATTGTGGCGTCGCCGCGTTTCCATTCAGGTCCAAGCTCGTGGGAATTGTCTCATCCGCCAACCCCATGCTGGGGAGTTTTCCCGGATGCCGCAAAGAGTCCACGAGGGTGTCCATCTCTCATCTTTCTGTGATTGCCGAAATGTTGTGATATCACTACACAATGCTCACGCTCTTTAGTACCCTTGTCCAGACGCTCCCATGTCGTTTAAGATCCTCCTTGTGGAGTCGAACAACGCTCTTATTCGGGCAGAATCGACGATATGTGGGATAGAGGCAGGGTAGTGGTACTTCTGAGGCGGCGGTAGTGGTACTTGTGAGGCGGCGGTAGTGGTACTTGTGAGGCAGCGATAGTGGTACTTGTGAGGCAGCGATAGTGGTACTTGTGAGGCAGCGATAGTGGTACTTGTGAGGCAGCGATAGTGGTACTCGTGAGGCAGCGGTACTTGGGAGGCAGTGGTACTCGTGAGGCAGCGGTACTTGGGGGTAGTGGGACTCGTGAGGCAGCGGTACTTGTGAGGCAGCGGTACCCAACCCAATCCTCCGGGACAAGTGCCAAATGGCCAGTGGGAGCAAAAACGGCGCCCTCACATTTATGTGGGTTTGCTCAGGTCGACAATTGGGAATGCGAATGGAGAATCTGGGGATGGAAGCCTCGGAAGAGCGGGGAGCGGCGTGCGGGGTGCGTCTCGATCGATCCAATCCTGCGACATGAGGGACAAGAGCATCTGTGAGAGAGGTCGTGAAGTTCTCCGTTTGGCACTGACATGACCTGAGAATTGGATTTATCTGTGGTGTTTGGAGGCGTCAAGAGCTTTGTCTGTCACAGGTTTACCCGCCAGGCCTCCTTCCCACTCTCCTCTCCTCGGAGAGCTTCTATCTGCTTTATCTGAATAGCCAAGTGCACTCGAGAAACCCGAACGAAATAAACCGTACTGTCCATGTCCATTCGGGACCCGTCCCAGGAAGCCTCTACCGATGGGACCTGGGTTGATGTACTGGCCAAAGTCTCCAGCAACCGCCGGTGGCAACCAGTGGCAATGGTGGTGATCGTGTCATCGAAGCCCGACTCCACCCGCGTTCTTCCCGTTAGTCTTGTACCGTGCACAGTTTTTTAGTTGCATCAGGCGCCACAGATCTGGCCCTCCAAACACCGCTCGCTCCCAGCATGAGGGCTGCCGCGAGACTTTGGCCGTCAAAATACCGCCTGCGCTACCAATGGGATTGGATCGCCCGTGGGTGGAGAACGGTATTGTTGCAATGTCGGCGCATGCAGGAATCAAGCACTTTCGCTGGACGCCATGTGAAAAGATATCCTGAAAGGAATAGATCCCGTGTGGCCCGGCTGAGCACATATGATATCAGCACCAGACAAATTTTGGGATGACCAATCATGTTCTTTACACTCACATAGTCAGTGCCTGCGAGGAATGTGAACTAACCGCCCGCCGAGTGCAGTCTTTCCACCACCTGTTTGGGAGGGACTCCCACGCCGACACGAACAGCCCTGCACTGGCAATGACGTTCTTTTGTATAATCGCACTTGGTTTTGATCAGCAAATTACCTCTGGGATCACGGCCATCTGACATTCGTCTGGCTGGTGACAGCCGGGCCAACAGACCCGGAGCATTTCAGGCGTATATCCCATTCTCTTCAGGATACCGAGATTATCTCGTGCTGGCGATTATGAGTCATAATTTACCAACGTGGAAGAAATTGGAATGTGTTGTACGGTATTACTCACGGCCGCAGCGCCAGGAGTTTGTCCCTGCAAGGAGTATCGGATACTGGAGATGACGGGTTCGAGATGTCCATTCTGGGCCCTTTTGACGTCTGTTTTGACTGATCTTCTCTGGCAGCCCTTGCACTCGAAACAGGCTCCACGAAGTCCGACTCGGTCTCCTGGCTGGAACCCAGAGACTTTGGAACCCAGAGACACCACGATGCCTGTCACCAGTGCCGCATCTCCAAGCCCGTGCATAAGATCAGAATGACACAGACGCGCATGCCGTTTTGACCAGCAGTCGAGTATCTGTTGGTTCCGGAATCGGAATCCTGGCCCTTTTCGAGCTTGGGATGAATTGTGCAGGTAGGCATGATAACCAGAATGACGTCGAGCGGAAGGTCAACTTGTTGCTCCGAAAGGTAGCTTATCTATTCGGACCAGGTATCAGGAGATCGAGACCGGCAACCCACATCGAGCCAGATTGGACACCCGAGGACGAATGAGCCAACCATCTTCATTCTCAGGCAGTGATGATCTGGATGGTTCCATCCGCATCCTTTTTGACATGATTGGCAGGCGACAGCGAGAAGAGAGCTTCGTCAGGTGGTATTCTATCACTCTCGCCGCCATATCCGTCGCTTCATAGAGATTGAGGGATAACAATATCCGGGTCAGAAATGTTAGCCGGTTTGGTCTTGAACAGGCACCGTTCCGCGGCATCTTCACCAGGTCCGAGTTATCCTGATAGCGCCAGACAAATCTACAATCTGCCAACGGGTTGGTTGACCTCTTGTCTTTATAACCTTTGACGATACTCGGCTGCTGATAGATTATACTCTTGACTACTGAGATGGTTGATTGATGCTAAATGCTGCCTACAGTGGTGTTGTCGGAGGCCAAACGCTCATGAGTGAGAACACTGCCTGTGTTCCCATAAAGTTCATCCACCAAGACCTCCTTCCCGAGGACAAGATTCGCCGACCCCGGTGGTTCACGCTGTCATTCTGGGAGACGGTTCAAATCCCAGCCGGCTTCCTGACACACATGCTCGAGCATATGGAAGATCCGCTCCGCGGGTTGATAATTCAACGACATGGCCTTCAACGCTCGGGCTATGATACAAAGGTGTTGCAACGAATGAGTGAGTTTGTCCGCGTCGTGGGCGTTTGTGGCCGCCGCCAGGAGCGCTGTGGCGGCCAATTCAGCATGTTGAACCGCCGGCCCCAAGATTTGTTTGGTGTTGGAATCTTGTTGATATTGCTGAAAGAGTCGAGCAATACACACGGCGTGGTCGAAGCACATTGTCTGTGAAAAGAGTGACAAACGATCCCGGAGTCCCGAATCTTCGGCATCCTCCGTTGGACCTTGTTTGGGTCGATCCTTGGAGATGGGGCCGTGCAGGAAGATCCAGGCGGCATGATATTGTTGTCGACGGCCATGTGAGTCACGAGATTCCATTCGGGAGGAAACACTCACTGAAATAGATAGAAACTCGGAGGGGCCGATTGGAGGTTGTTTGACGCCCATTTCAGCTCGTGTGGCAGCCGACGATACCATGCGGTGAGCTCTTGGCCCAACGCCGCCGCCGCGAGGTGATCGCTCACGTCCGTCTTGCGGCTCACATCTTTTCGGTCCACGAGCTCCGTGATTCGGGTGGTGAGATCCAGGAGGTCCAGCAAAGCCGTGTAAATCTGGACCTCCAGACGTTGGGCACCCTCTGTCTCCGATCTGCCGGTCGGTACACCGACAGAGATGTCGGTTTCTTTGATGCTGGTACGTCGCCCCAGGAATAAAGTCCAGTACCTGCCCATTGATTAATGACGCCCGAGCCGGGAGCACACTCACTTGTCGTATAATACACATGCCCAAAACACCATGCCTCGAATTTGGATTTCTTGTTCCGACAAACCCATATGCGGGGAGTCCCGATTCAAGCCCAGGTCAAATCCCAGCCGACAGGCCATTCCTGACAGGTCAGCTCCGGATGGGACTACTGCCAAATGCCTGACACGCGCGACCGAAAGGAGTTTCCTAGCCGCCAAATGTACTCACCGGCATACATCCAGCCCGTACTGTCCCTTCCGACACCGCATTCAAGATCACCCAAGAGCAACAACGCCTGGACGCTGGGGATGCCTCCCGGCTTCTCCAGCTCATATTCAAAAAGATCCTTGGCCTCTCGGTGCAACGCACTTTCTCTTCCTGACGTCGTGATCCATTGAATGCCCGGTTTCGTGCGATCGGCGAATCTGAATCCCATGGCGAGCATGCAGAGATGAAGAAAACCCGAGTAATATTTGGTTCCCCCATTGTCCCTGTCGGATTCAAAAGCCGGCCGCTGGGCCAGACGGAAAACGCTGTTGTAATGGGTCCAAAACAGGTCCAAAAGATGGTCGTGTGTGTCGGGATTTAGTGATTGAAGAGCTCGCTCGACGCGTCTTGCTTGTTCCCTCCCTTCGCGTTTGAACGACAGACCGAGGTCGGAATAAACATGAAGACTCGTCGTGGGGCCAAAGTATCGAGTGCTTCCGCTCGCGGCGTCACAAGCCAGGTAGCCCGTCGTCGACAGCAACCGATCGACCAACTCTTTTTCCTTGCTGCCCATCGATGACCTCGTGCTCACGGGGGAGAGTGGTTGGCATGGTGATCCCTCCTGATGGTCCCAACCACCGTGGGGACTGTGGCGGTCGACGGCCACGTGGATTGTGTCATCCATTTGAAATCGCTCATCAGCGGGGGTCGATCCTGGCCGGCCATCGGTTGATACCGGCGTATCATGAGGTTCTTGGCCCGCTCGGTCTCTATTTGTTGGGTCCGATGTGGCCGTGGTGCGTAATTCCCGCAAAGGATCAGTATTCGGCACCGCGACCGTTGAAACAGGACCACCGTGGGCGGGAGGTACGTCGTGGCCGACGTGGACCAACATCGATTCCAGGAGTTTGATCCGATCCGAGAGAGATTGCATGTACGCTTTGGAGGTCGGACTCGGCCGTCAGTCAGCAGCGCCTGGCCACGATCCGTTGTTCATACCGTTTTCGCTCGTCCGGCTGCAGCACACAATCGCCTCCATTTCGCCGGCATTGCTCACACTTTGATTGACCCTGCTGCATCACGCACTTTGATGGTGAGTGCTGGGGAATGTGAATCCAAAGGCTGGCGGCGTTCCCACCTTGGTTCGGCGAGCCCTGCACAGAGCACAAGCAGTCGATGCGCGATTGCGCCGGATGCGACGTTGTGTGGCTCTTTCGCTGTTCTCTGCATTGTTTGGCCGGGCCATTGTGCAAATCACACGAACGACGTTGGTAGAAGGATGACTCGTAGTTTGTGCTCTGTGGGCGAATGGTGCCACCGTTGGCGATAGCAGAAGCTGAAAGAAGGAATCCGTCTTGTGGCACAAAGTCTGTTCTCAACATTCATCCGAGGGAAAGAACTTCCCTGGCTGGGCAGCGGGGGTGACCGACGGCAATACTGGCTTTTGAGAGGTCCGGTTAACCTCGCCGGTAACTTTAAACGGTCTCTTGAGTGGAGCTCGGAGCGCGGGGAAGATGCTGGATTTCTTTTTCCCCAGCGAATAGAATCGATCGACACCGGCGATCATGATTAAAGTTATCATTCTTCGGGGGATGGGATATTCTGCGGCAATGCTCCTACTTGGGGATCTTTTTCGGCATCGGTGGGGCTCCAGGAAACGTCCCGCTGTTCTGGCTTCAAACAATATACACTGGATTGGTGGTGTCACAGCTTACCTTGGCCTTTACAGCACTATCCTTTGTCCGAAGCACAACCTAGTGGACACCGGGGCTTCTCCATATCTTGTCTTCCCAATGCCAGTCTACCTCACGCGGTAGGGCAGATCCAGAAATGCCAACTTTGGTGTGGGAAACGGGTTTGGTTACACGAACAGACCTAGTCAGGATGAACAGATGGTCAGATGGTAGATGGTCCGATGAGTAGATGGTCCGATGAGTAGATGGTCCGATGAGTAGATGGTCCGATGAGTAGATGGTCAGATGAGTAGATGGTCAGATGAGTAGATGGTCAGATGAGTAGATGGTCAGATGAGTAGATGGTCAGATGAGTAGATGGTCAGATGAGTAGATGGCCAGATGAGTAGATGGTAAGATGAGTAGATGGTCAGGATGAACACACCTGGTCAGGATGAACAGACCTAGTTAGGATGAACAGACCTGTACGATGCAGACCTGGCTAGGATGAACAGACCTGTATGATGCAGACCTGTACTATGCAGACCTGTACCCTGCAGACCTGCACCATGCAGACCTGTACCATGCAGACCTGTCCATGCAGACCTGCTCACGATGAGAGCGCTCGAGGTGGCCGCTTTGTGGCTCAGCAAAGCCACGCCAATCAGCCGCAATTCGTTGGTCGACCAACTTGCCGCCTCTTGATCTCTACCAAGTGTATACAATACCAACTCTCCAAGAACTCGCTGCCCCATCCCCACATCGTACGAACCGGTCCGGCTAGCGCTCCGCTCGGCTACCCGAGTCATCTGGCTACTGGAGTCGCTCTGACTGCCAGCCGAGGGCGGTCCCAAACCTGAAATGTGCGCATATGCTGCAGTTCCCCGGCAGGATTCCACAGCGGTGCTCCATCCACACTGGATATGTCAAAGTGCCACAAGAGATATACTATTGCCAGCCGCATTTCCATCATGGCTAAACTAAAAAAGGTCAGACCTTCAGTACCGACAGACAGGAGCTCATACTTTTTTCCCAGGCATGCTCGCGGACCCAGCGAGAATGGTTGTGTCGCTTTTTTCACGTCTTGAGAGTACGAGCCATCGATCCACCGTTCGGGAATGAACTCGTCCGGGTCCCGCCAGTTTGCCGCATTGTGCGAAGCCGCCCACATGCCCACAGAGACGGTCGTGCCTCCGGGAACCCAATGTCCGTCGATGGTGCTCCCTTGGCCCGGGACGCGGCGCAACGGACCGGCGGGGACTGGAGGATGGACCCGAAGTGCTTCATTTATACACGCATTCGTATAGGGCAGCTGACTGATCTTTTCGTGACAGATGTCGTCTTTGGACGCGAACGCCGCCCGTATTTCCTGCACCAGTTTCTGGTGCGTCGGAGGGTTATAGATCAGGCGGGCAAATAGACCGGCCAGAGCACTCGAGGTGGTTTCACTTCCCGCGAGGCTGTTGGCGTGGGATGAGAAACCAGTCTGCCCTTGTGGGTGCACACTCACATGAACAACGCCGAGTTGGCTATGATCTCTTCTTGGGTAATTTCAAATCTCTCCTTCTGCTTCAGGATGTACCAAATAAAATCGCGGTGTTGATCGTCTTCGCTTGCCAGACGCCTGCCGGTCAGTCGATGTGCCAGAGAGGACCAAGATCGCTCACTTTAGGGTCTGTTCACGAGACAGTTCGTAGTGCGTCTTATTCGGGCCTCGGATATCTCCAAAACACCGCAGCAGTAAATTTTGCAGGAATGATCCCGCCGGTGCCAATCGTCGCGTGGCTTGCGTGAGAGTGCCGCCTTTGACCGCTTGGAACGTTAATGCCACCCAAAAGTGAAGATCTCCTGACGCGTCCGGTTAGTAGCGATCCCATATCGGGGATGGTTCACCCACCTTTGTCCAGACATCCATAGTATTCTTTGAATGTCAGGTCGCCCGTAATGTCAAACGTCAGATAGTTGAACCAGTCCGAGAGATCGAAATCGTGGTCATCCTGACTGAATCTCGCCACCGCGTGGACCAATTTCATGCAGTGGAAAGCCACCAGCTGCTCCTGTTCGGCCAATGCCTTTATCGAAAACGCATGCGCCAGCGCACGTCGCTGTCGACCATGGCTCGCGTCGCTCGGTTCATATTGCATCGTCACCACTCCCCCCACCGCTTGCACCGCTCCGGCATGTACGGGATCTTTGGGCATGTTTGGTTGTTTGGTATGAAGGCCGTAGATGTCTTCCCACGCGCCCGCTGTATTGAACTCGAGTTCTGAAGGGCTCACACGCACCACCGGCCCTCCGGAACGGTCAGCGATGATTTGACCTGTATTTCTGGGAGCTACCGACCGTATATATCGTGAAGTTTTTTCTGGTCCATTGGCAATCGACCTCGCAACAGTGAGATGATTGTCGGCAACGGAGAAATGGCCTGTAACTTGGGGCCTGGAAATCTGGCGAGAGGGTGGAAATAAATTCGGTATATGGCTAACCCTCCCCAGTAAAGCACCGCCTTTCGGTTCCACCATTAGCCGCGTCATGTGAGAGGATTGTCCTGCCTACCACGACGGCCATTGCCATGGCCGAGATCAAGCTCACCACCATTGTGTTTGTGCTGATGAATCTCTGCTTGTGCGGGAAGAAAAATGTAATGATCAGAGCGGTGAGCTTTGGTGGGAGAAATGCAACGACGAGAAGATGAAGATTTATTCTTGGATGGTTCGTGGCGTCCAACCTGGATATCTTTTTCCGGAGCAGACGCCCCGCTTCGGCTTGCTCTTCCGGAGTCTCGTTATATACTTGGCATCGGTATGATTGCTCCTGCTGTTTCTCATCCGAATCAGGATGGATGCGCAAAAGGTCGATCACTGCTTCACCTACCAAAGGTTGTCATATGATGCCACGCCCAATACGCAGCCGTATATCCGCGTTTTGTTTTTTTTTAAAAAGCTGCCCGAATGCAGCTACGAGCACTTCTTCACACATTGGCAGACCGTCCATGCCGATCTCACATTGGCGAATAAAGCGTTTGGCGCCTGTCATATTGCGCGCTACGTCCAGGCCCGTCATGTTGACCGTGGCATAGCCGACACACTAACGATGCCGGCAGATTCACTCCACGCCTCATCTCAAACAACAAGCACAAGCCATTGGTCTTGAGCAACTCGACTTTGATGGATGCTCAGAGTTGTATGTGAAGAACTGGGATGACTTTCTTCGCTTCTATGGCAGCCCGGAGTATGCCCGTGTCACCGCGCGTAAGTCATGTCCCATCTCGCCAGAAAAATTGCTCACGCTCCAGACCGCCTGGACACGGCCAACTTTATGGCGATGCCCATCAAAATCATGGTTGGGACTGACAACGTGATTTTCGGGGAAGGATTGACTTTGTTGGGTGGAAGTGATGGACTGTCCACGGCAGATCTGGGACTATCCACGGCAGATCTGGATGGACTATCCACGGCAGATCTGGGACTATCCAGGGCAGATCTGAATGGACTATCCACGGCAGATCTGGATGGACTATCCACGGCAGATCTGGATGGACTATCCACGGCAAATCTGAAATGATGGGGTAATGATTTCGGTCAACAGCTGAGACACCTTTTGTAGAACATGTTGCCTCAGCCTTTTCTAGAACATGTTGCCTCAGCCCTTCCGTCGACAGACACATGCTCTGACGGTCCTGAATAGCGACCGGTGCTATCATGACCTCTCACATCAAATTGGTGTCGGTGGCGAGACTGCTACTTTGTGATAATCTCATCTCGCTCACGCGCCTGATTCCATCCCTCTGCCGAGGAACTGCTACTTTTGTGGTAATCTCATCTCGCTCACGCGCCTGATTCCATCCCTCTGCCGAGGATCTTTGACTCAACCTACGGCCGTGCACGCAAAGAATTTCAGCGGTCGGATTTCCGTCACCACCGAGGAAATCGGTTTCCATCCTGCTGTCGAAAGATGGCGGTCTCGACCATCGTGGGCCCGTGCACGATCGTCCCCGGATTGGAGACCGGGGCCCCAGAAAATCGCTGCCGCGAGATTCAAGCCGTCGGATTTCCGCCACCACCGAGGAAATCGGTTTCCATCCTGCTGTCGAATGATGGTTGGTCTTGACCATCTTGGTCTCGACCATCTTGGCCGCCCCGGATTGGAGACCGCGCCCAGGAAATCCCAATCGATATTTAATGTCATCGGCTCCACGCTCTCAACCGTATTTGTTTCGCAAACACACCATTCCATCCTCCCTGCGCCCCGATCGATCATGCCTCCCTCGCAGAAACAAAGTCGGTCCGAGGTTTCTCACCTGGAACAGGCCGATGCCGAGAATCAATCTCCCTCCACCGTCCATGGCTTTGCGGCCGTCGCCGACCAGCTCCCAAAGGGGTACTACACCAGCTCTTATTTCCTCGGGTCATGTTTCGCTGTGGGCATGTCCGCCGCCTCTGCATGGGGAGGCTTCGGCTTCATTGGCCCCATTCTGGGCCAGATTGATGCCGATCTGGGGCCGAGTCCCAACATCCTGTGGGTGGCCCTCGTCTACACTCTCGGCACCGGCGTTGGGCTCCTCCTGGTGGGCCGCATCACCGACCTTTTTGGACGACGCTGGTTTTTCATCGGCGGCAGCGCTCTCGGCTTGATCGGTGCCATTGTCGCTGCCACCGCCACCTCCGTCAACACCCTGATTGGCGGCGAAACCCTGATCGCCCTCGGAGCGTCGGCCGGGCTGTCCTATCCTTTGACGCTGGGAGAGATGGTTCCGATGAAGTACCGATTCGTCGCCAATGGGCTGATCTATATCTTTGCCTTTGGCACCAGCGGTATGGGCGCCGCCGTCAGTACCGCCTTGATTCTCCACACCGGGCCGCAATGGCGATGGTGCTACTACATCTTGATCATCTGCAACGGTCTGGCCGCACTCTCCTGGTTCGCCTTCTATCATCCTCCCACCTTCCACATGAAATGGGGCCGTCAGAGCCGAACAAAGGTCGTCAAGGACTTTGACTACATTGGCTTGGTTCTTTTCATGGCCGGGCTCATCCTTTTTCTCATCGGCCTCACTTGGGGCGGAACCGCCTACCCGTGGCGATCGGCCCATGTGATTTCGACCATCATCATTGGCTTCCTCTGCTTGGTCGCACTGGCCGTGTGGGAAACATTCGGCTCCCCGCGAGAGCCACTCCTGCCCATGTACTTGTTCAAGAATCGGGGCTACGTTGCCGCCGTCCTGCTCGTGTCCCTGGGCGCCACCGTCTATTACGCATTTGCCATCATATGGCCCGCCATGGTGGCCACCGTTTACGGGGACGGACGTCCGATGTGGGTCGGTTGGATTTCCAGCCTGGTCGGCATCGGAATTACCGTCGGTGAATTGATCGGGGGGATATTCGCGGAAAAGATTGGAAAGGTGAAATACCAATGTATCACCATGATCACATTGGGGAGCATCTTCCTCGCCGGTACGTCTTGACCATCTTTCATTGACACCATCGTGTGCGCTCACAACCTCCCCCCAGCGGCTGCCGTTTGCACCCCCACTACTCAATCCACCGCCATTGCGCTGGTCTCGCTCTGCTCATTCTGCATTGGCTGGAACGAGGCCATTGCCTTGGGTCTCACTGCCATCTGCGTCGATAATCAGCAAGATATCGGAGTCGCCACCGGCTTTGGAGGTTCCGCTCGCTCCACCATCTCCACCATCGGGTCGACCATATACCAGGTCGTTCTCCAGGCCCGCTTGAAAACCACCATACCGCGCCGTGTCGCACCAGCCGTGACGAGCGCCGGCCTCCCAACCACTTTGGTTCCCGCATTTATCACTGCCCTCACGGCCGCCACACCTCAGGCCTTTGCGTCGATACAGGGGATCACCCCTGAAATCATCGCCGCCGGGACAGAGGCCTACAAATATGCCCATTCCGATGCCTATCGCACTGTCTTCCTGACTTCCATCGCCATCAGTGCTCTGGCCATGACCAGCAGCCTCTTTATCACCAACGTGGACAATTTGATGACACTGGAGGTCGCCGCAACATTACACACGAGAGGGAAGGGGGGGATGGTCGGAACATCTGAGACTGTTTTGCAGGGCGATGGTGCAAGTACCGAGAAATGAAGATTATATGAACGGTGATCTTGAAACTTTCTCCCTAGCCATATGATTTTTGGATCGTTTTCATTGGGGTTCCTGGACCTAAGCCCTGGCGACAGGCGTTGCCTTTGGTGTCTGGACCTCCGGCCCCCACACTCCTGGGGATATGGGGCTGTAAATTGGAGGAGAGGATAGCCAGCCTGGGTTAGTGGGTTTACATATTTGCAGCCCGATTGAGGCAGATTGAGGTGCTGGCCGGGAAAGTTCCAAATTTTGAAACTGATCACATGATCGATCACGTAACTGATACGTGACTTGACCACCTGTAATCAAATGGCTTGACCCTGGCTGGGCCAACTGGTTTACTGTCAACTGGCTGGACACCTGGCTGAAGACGAAATGTCGAAATGGCTGGACAACTGGTTCACTGGGTCATCTGGCTGGTCAACTGGCTGGAACTTGCTGAACTGGCTGGGTCAACTGGCTGGTCAACTGGCTGGTCAACTGGCTGGAACTTGCTGAACTGGCTGGGTCAACTGGCAGGGCCAACTGGCAGGGCCAACTGCTCGGCATATCAATCTGGACAACTGGCTGGGTCAAGATTCAAGTGGGTCAACTGGTTCATTGGTCGACTCGCTGGGTCAAGACTCAGTGGGTCAACTGGTTCATTGGTCAACTGGCTGATGAGATGTTTGAAGATTAAATGGCTGGATAACTTGCTGTCAACAGGTTCATTGGGTCAGCTGGCTGTTTCACTGGGTCAACTGGTTCACTGGGCCAACTGGTTCATTGGTTCACTGGGTCAACTGGTCAACTGGTCCATTGGTTCACTGGGTCAACTGGTCAACTGGTCCATTGGTTCACTGGGTCAACTGGTCAACTGGTCAACTGGATCACAGGGTCAACTGGCTGGCATATCTGCATATCTGGGGGATGGTGGTAGCTGGGACAGCTGGGTCAACTGCTCAACTGCTCAACTGCTCAACAACTAGGTCCAACTGTGAAGATTGGTCAACTTGTTCACTGGGCCTAGTTTTTTGGGTCAACTGGCTGGGCCCACTGGTTCAATGGCTGACCAGCTCAGGGTCAACTGGCTGGAAACTAGGTCAACTAGCTATAGCTCTGCGCGAACTGGTCTGAGGATTGAATGGCTGGACAACTGGCAGAGGATGAAATGTCTGAGGATGAATGTCTGAGGATCAAATGGCTGGACAACTGGCTGGGTCAACTGGTGGGCATACTGGTCATAAATCAGGTCAACTGCCTGGGCCAACTGCTTCATCGGTTAGCTGGCTGAAGATTAAATGGCTAACTTTCTGGGTCAACTGGCTGGCCAACTGAGAATTGGTTCACAGGGTCAACTGGTTCATTGGGTCAACTGGCTGAGGCTGAAATGTCTGATCAAATAGTTGGACAACTGGTTCACTGGCTCAACTGGTTAATGGTTATGCTGATTAAATGGTTGGACAACTGGCTTAGGATCAAATGGCTGGGCAACTAGCTCAGGGTCAACTTCCTGGGTCAACTGGCTGGGCCAACAGTTCACAGGATCAACTCGTTGAGGATTAAATGTCTTAAATTGCTGGACAACTAGCTAAGTATTAAACAGCTGGAAAACTAACTGCTAACTGGTTCATTGGGTCAACTAGCTGAGAATTAAATTAGACTTGCTGGGTCAACTGGCTGGGGTCAACTGGCTGGTCAAATGAGAATTGGTTCACAGGGTCAACTAGCTAGTCAACCGGCTGGGTCAACCGGCTGGGTCAACTGGTTGGGTCAACTGGGTCAACTGGTCAACTGGGTCAACTGGTCACTGGGTCAACTGGTTAACTGGCTGGGGTCAACTGGTTGGAACTCGCTGGGGGTTAGCTGGCTGGGTCAACTGGTTCATTGGTGGTTCACTGGGTCAACTGGCCGAGTCAACTGGTCCGCAATGGAGTCAACTGGCTGGGTCAACTGGCTGGGTCAACTGGCTAATGGTTATGCTGAGGATTCAATGGCTGGACAACTGGCTGGGTCAACTGGCTGAAGATTAAATGGCTGGATAACTGTCAACTTGCTGGGTCAACTGGATCTAGTCAACTGGGTCAACTGGTTCATTGGGTGGTGGTTCATTGGGTGGTGGTTCATTGGGTGGTGGTTCATTGGGTGGTGGTTCATTGGGTGGTGGTTCATTGGGTGGTGGTTCATTGGGTGGTGGT
>Ga0255336_100175_pt1 | contig 139428 bp, 121 predicted proteins | sample MeOH1_35cm_T3_17_FD_189102 | JGI IMG/M metagenome (GOLD analysis project Ga0255336, IMG submission 189102) | Sandy soil microbial communities from University of British Columbia, Vancouver, Canada - MeOH1_35cm_T3_179 | ecosystem: Engineered > Artificial ecosystem > Sand microcosm > Unclassified... | reverse complement strand
TCGCACCGCCGGTCTCGGCCAGCACCTTCGTGATCGCCGCCGTCAGCGACGTCTTGCCATGGTCAACGTGGCCAATCGTCCCAACGTTGCAGTGCGGCTTGTTCCGCTCAAATTTCGCCTTCGCCATCTTGCAGCTCCCTTATCCTGGGTTCCCCGTTGGTTACGCCATCTTGGCGCGGACTTCGTCCGCAACCGCCTGGGGTACTTGTTCGTAATGATCGAATGTCATGGTGTACTGGGCACGCCCCTGGGTCATCGAGCGCAGGGTGTTCACATAGCCAAACATGTTGGCCAGCGGCACCATCGCCGTGATGACGCGGGCGTTGCCGCGGCTGTCCATGCCCTGGACCTGACCGCGACGGCTGTTCAAGTCGCCGATGCAGTCGCCCATGTAATCTTCCGGCGTCACAACCTCGACCTTCATCATCGGCTCGAGGAGCTTCGGACCGGCCTTCGGCATGCCTTCGCGATAGCAGGCGCGGGCGGCAATATCGAAGGTCAGCACGTTGGAGTCGACGTCGTGATAGGCGCCGTCGATCAGGGTTGCCTTGAAGTCGATCATCGGGAAGCCGGCAATCACGCCCTGCTCCTTCGCCAACTTCAGGCCCTTTTCAACACCCGGGACGTACTCACGCGGAACACTGCCGCCAACGACAGCATTCTCGAAGACGAAGCCCGCACCAGCCTCGAGCGGCTCGAAGCGAATCTTGACGCGGGCGAACTGGCCCGAACCACCGGTCTGCTTCTTGTGGGTGTAATCGTATTCGACGGTCTTGGTGATGGTTTCGCGGTAGGCCACCTGCGGCGCGCCGACATTGGCCTCGACCTTGAATTCGCGCTTCATGCGGTCGACGATGATCTCGAGATGGAGTTCGCCCATCCCCTTGATGATCGTCTGCCCGGACTCGTGATCGGTCGAAACGCGGAACGACGGATCTTCCTGCGCCAGGCGGTTGAGGGCGAGGCCCATCTTTTCCTGATCGCTCTTCGACTTCGGCTCGACCGCAACCTCGATAACCGGTTCAGGGAATTCCATGCGCTCGAGGACGATCGGATGCGCCGGATCGCAGAGCGTGTCACCGGTCGTGGTCGCCTTCAGGCCGGCGATCGCAACGATGTCGCCAGCGCGGGCTTCCTTGATGTCTTCGCGGCTGTTGGCATGCATCTGCAGCATGCGGCCAACACGTTCCTTGTCGCCCTTCACCGTGTTCATCGTCTGAGTGCCCGTATTGAGGACACCGGAATAGACGCGAACGAAGGTCAGCGAACCGACGAACGGGTCGGTCATGATCTTGAAGGCGAGGCCCGAGAACGGCTCGTCATCCGAGCTCTTGCGGGTCAGTTCCTTCTCGCCATCGACTTCAACGCCCTTCACATCGGGCACGTCGAGCGGTGACGGCAGGAAATCGACCACGGCGTCGAGCATCGGCTGCACGCCCTTGTTCTTGAAGGCCGAGCCGCACAGCACCGGCACGAAAGCGCCGGAAATGGTGCCCTTGCGGATCAGCTTCTTCAGCGTATCGATGTCCGGCTCCTTGCCTTCCAGATACGCTTCCATGGCCGCGTCATCCATTTCGACGGCCATTTCAATGATCTTGGCGTGATATTCCTCGGCCTTGTCCTTGAGATCGGCCGGAATGTCGCCGACAACGAATTCGGCGCCGAGGCTTTCATCCTTCCAGATGACGCCCTTCATGGCGATCAGATCGACCAGGCCGGCGAATTCGCTTTCGGAACCGATCGGCAGGTGGATCGGCATCGGCTTGGCACCCAGACGGTCGACGATCATGTCGACGCAGCGATAGAAATCGGCGCCGATGCGGTCCATCTTGTTGACGAAGCAGATGCGCGGCACGCCGTACTTGTCGGCCTGGCGCCACACGGTCTCGGATTGCGGCTCAACGCCGGCGACCGAGTCAAACACCGTCACGGCACCGTCGAGAACGCGCAGCGAACGCTCGACTTCAATCGTGAAGTCGACGTGGCCCGGCGTGTCGATGATGTTGATGCGGTTGTCCTTCCAGAAGCAGGTCGTCGCAGCCGAGGTAATGGTGATGCCGCGTTCCTGCTCCTGCTCCATCCAATCCATGGTGGCAGTGCCTTCATGCACTTCACCGATCTTATAGGAGCGGCCGGTATAGTAGAGAATGCGCTCAGTGGTCGTCGTCTTACCGGCATCGATGTGGGCCATGATGCCGATATTGCGGTAACGATCGAGCGGCGTGGTGCGAGCCATTTGGGATCCGTTCCTTCCTGCGCCCGATTACCAGCGGTAATGCGAGAAGGCCTTATTGGCCTCCGCCATACGGTGGGTATCTTCGCGCTTCTTGACCGAGGCGCCGCGGTTGTTGGCGGCATCCAGCAGCTCGGCCGACAGGCGGTCGGTCATGGTCTGCTCGGAACGGCCACGGGCGGTCTGGATGATCCAGCGGATCGCCAGGGCCTGGGCTCGGTCGGGACGAACTTCCACCGGCACCTGATAGGTCGCACCGCCGACACGGCGGGAGCGAACTTCCAGATGCGGCTTCACGTTGATCAGAGCGTCGTGGAACATCTTGATGGGATCGCCCTTGGACTTCTTCTCGACCTGAGCGAAAGCGCCATAGACGATGCCTTCAGCGGCAGACTTCTTGCCGTGATACATCAAGGAATTGATGAACTTGGTAACGACGATGTCGCCGAACTTGGCGTCCGGCAGAACTTCGCGCTTTTCAGCTGCGTGACGACGAGACATCGGTAGATCTCCTTACTTCGGACGCTTCGCGCCGTATTTCGAACGGCGTTGTTTGCGGTCCTTCACACCCTGGGTATCCAAGGTGCCGCGGATGATGTGATAGCGCACGCCCGGCAAGTCCTTCACGCGGCCGCCACGGATCATGACGACAGAGTGTTCCTGCAGGTTGTGGCCTTCACCGGGAATGTATGAGGTGACTTCGAAGCCATTCGTGAGACGAACGCGCGCGACTTTACGCAGCGCCGAGTTCGGCTTCTTCGGCGTGGTTGTATAGACACGGGTGCAAACGCCACGCTTCTGCGGGCACGCTTCCATGGCCGGGACTTTATTGCGCGCCGCCAAAGGCGCACGCGGCTTACGGATCAACTGATTGATCGTCGGCATTCTCTTCCTCACATTTGCGCGTCCGGGCCGAGCCCATCAGCACCTAAAATAGCCATACGCAAAACGACCACACCGACCGATGGCATCTGCCACGGGTATCGATGCGGTCAGCTACACTTGCCGAATCTGCCTTGAGATCAAGGGCTTAAGGGGCCGGCCTATGTATCCAAATGCTTAAGTCGGGACAGCGTCTAAGCCGCTTAGGCCTACCACCAGCCCCCTTAAAGGCGGGCGGAATATATTGATTCGGCCCCGGAGCGTCAAGCGAAAGAATCCCCCTGCGATCCCACAAAAATCGCCCGTCCTTTCAACGGTTTGCTGCAACCGGAACGACCCTTGCTGAGCTACTATTCCTGGGCCGCCCGCGAACGTTAACCACCAGTACTCGTAAGCAGGGCGCTCAGTCGGGCGCGGATTCGCCGCCATTTCACGGCGCCAGGCCCAGCTCCGTCAGCAATTGCTCGATAAAGCCCTCATCGAGCGGAGCATGGCCGAGCAGCAGCCGGTACCAGAGCGGACCATAGATCATGTCCAGCAGCAGGTCGAGGTTACGGTCGGCTGCGAGTTCGCCCCGTGCCTGCCCACGGGACAGCAAGGTGCGGAGCGCCGTGCGCCGGCCGGCGATAAGCTCCTGGTAAAAGCGGCTAGCGAAACGCGCGTCGACTTGGGCATGGGCCATCAGCGCGGCCACCACCGGCCCGGTGCCGCCCGCAGTCCAGCCGTGGCAGGTGGCGCCGAGATAGATCCGCAAATCGGTGGCGAGCTGCCCGGTATCGGGTGAAGGCAAGGTCGCGGCGACACCGATCAGATATTCGAGGACCAGTTCCGGCCGGCCAGGCCACCAGCGATAGATGGTCTGCTTGCCGACCGCTGCCCGTGCCGCCACGGCTTCGATGGAAGCGGCGGGATAGCCCCCTTCAGCCAGCAGTGCCGCCACCGCGGCGAGGATCGCAGCATGGGTTGCCGCACTGCGCGGCCGGCCTGGCGGTCCGCCGCGCCCCTCGGCCTCGCGCTCTTTCTTTTCCACCATAAAAACCTGCCTTCGCACCTCATTCGGCCCAGAATAAGTCGTGATCTGCCCTTGATAAATACGGACCGCCTCGTATATATAAAACGAACCGCACCGTATTGAAAAGATCTTCCGGACCTCGGCGCCGGAATTCAAACTGGGAAATTCAAACAAGGAGACAGACATGAAAGGCACCCGTATCGCCATCCTCGGCGGCTCGTCAGGCATCGGCCTCGCCGCCGCGCAATTGCTGGCCGGCCGCGGAGCAGAGATCTGGATCGCCGGCCGGGACGCCGCCAAGCTCGCCGCCGCGGCCAAAAGCATCGGCGGCCACGTGCAAGCACGCCAAGTCGACGCGACTAGCCGCGCGGCAATGGAAACGTTTTTCGCCGAAACTGGCGGCCTCGACCACCTCGTCCTGACATTGAGCGGCGGTGACGGCGCGGGACCGATCGCCGATCTCGATCTCGCCAATCTGCGCAAGGGCTTCGAGGCAAAATTCTGGCCGCATCTCAACGCCGCCCAGGCTGCGCTGAAGCACCTGCGCCCGGCTCATGCGGCTTCCGGCGGCTCGATCACCTTCGTCACTGCCGCCTCCGCCGGCGGCCATCTGCCAGGCACCAGCGGCCTCGCCGCCATCAACGGTGCACTGAACGCCATGGTGCCGGTGCTGGCCGTGGAACTGAAGCCATTGCGGGTCAACGCCGTCTCGCCGGGCGCCATCGACACGGCATGGTGGGACCGCTGGCCGGCGGAACAGAAGGCTGCCCTCTTCGCCGATCTCGCCACGACCTCGCCGGTCGGCAGGATCGGACGGGCCGAGGACGTCGCCGACGCCATTGCCTTCGTGGTCGGCAACGGCTTCGTCACCGGCCAGATCGTGCAATGCGACGGCGGTATCCAATTGCGCTAGGATGATTTTGTCGCATTCCGTCGGAAGACATCCGGCGCAAAACGTCTGACAAAGCAAAGGCCGGTCATATCTACCGGCCTTTTGCACGTCTGCGCCGAATACGCCGCTAATAAAATGGCCGCAACTGTCACAGAGGTGACTTAGAATCACGCTAACACTCGCCCGCCCGTTCCTGACGAATTACTGTCCCTTGTAAAGGATCAAAAGATGCGGATTCTCCTCGCGACCTTCTGCGCGGCACTGCTTTCCGGCCTCACCGCGATCGGCTCGGCCCAGGCGAGCGACCTGCTGGTCTATACATCGCAACCGAGCGACCAGATGGCAGAGGTCATCAAGGCCTTCAACGCGGCGCATCCCGACATCAAGGTCAATCTGTTCCGCTCAGGAACGACCGAAGTGATGAACAAGCTGCAGGCGGAATTCGCCGCCGGCGCACCGCAGGCCGATGTGATCATGATCGCCGATGTCGTTGCCGCGACGCAGCTGAAGAAGGACGGGCGGCTCTATGCCTATCAGGATGCGCCTGTAGCCGATCTGCCAAAGGCATTGATCGATCCCGACCATACCTTCTTCGGCACCAAGATGATCACCACCGGCATCGTCTACAACACCAGCCTGGTGAAGACGGCGCCGACCTCCTGGAACGATCTGCTGGCGCCCGAGGCCGCCAAATCAGTGATCATGCCGAGCCCGCTTTATTCCGGCGCCGCAGCCATCCATGTCGGCACCGTGGTGCAGGATGCGGCCTTCGGCTGGGGCTATTTCGAGAAGCTCGCCACTGAAGGTGCGAGTGCGGGCAAGGGCAACGGCACGGTGATCGATGCCGTCGCGCGCGGCGACAAGGCCTATGGCATCGTCGTCGAATACATGGCCTATAACGCCAAGGCCAAAGGCTCGCCGGTGGATTTCGCCTTTCCGAAAGAGGGCGCGAGCATCGTCTCGCAGCCGGTTGCGATTCTGAAGACCGCCAAGAACCTGGAAGCCGCCAAAGCCTTCGTCGAGTGGCAACTGTCGCGCGCGGCGCAGGAACTGTCGGTGCATCAGGGCTATTTCCCGATCTTCAGCGACATGACGCCGCCGGCCGGCTATCCTGCGGTCGGCAGCCTGAAAATCCTTGACGCCGATGGCGAGACCCTGCTGAAGAACGATGCGGCCACAAAGAAGAAATTCGCCGATCTCTTCGGCGGCTGATCAGGTGACAGATCCGGCAACGGCCGCTGCCGGGAGGCGGCGGCCGCTTCTTCTACCGCGCAGCGAGCAGCTGTTTCTCTGCCTGGTGCTGGCTTACGTGGCGGTGATCGGTCTCTGGCCCCTCCTCCGCCTTTTCTCCGAAACCTTCACTTCCGTTCCCGGCCAGCCGCTGGCACTCCTGCAGGATGTGTGGAGCAGCCGCAGCCTGCAGCGGGCGCTCGGCAATACCATCGTCGCTTCGGCCGGGGCGACCTTGTTCGCCACCGTGATCGGTTCCGCCATGGCGCTGGTCATCGGCATCACCGACTTGCCGGGCAAAAGCCTGGCGGTCTTCGTCTTCCTGCTGCCTTTGCTGATCCCGCCGCAGATCACGGCGATGGCCTGGACCGAATTCACCGGCAGCAACAGCCTGATCCTCAACCTGCTGCATCTCGCCCCTGCCCCCGGCAGCGCCAATCCGCTCTATTCGGGCTATGGCATCATGCTGGTGATGGGAATCGAGCATGCCGCCATCGTCTTCCTGACCGTGCGCGCCAGCCTGCGCGCCGTGCCGCGCGATCTCATCGAAGCGGCGCGACTGGCGGGCGCCGGGCCGAAACACATCACCCGCAAGATCATCCTGCCGGTGCTGCGCCCCGCCATCCTCAGCGGTGCCGCCTTGGCCTTCGTCTCGGCGATCGGCAATTTCGGTGTGCCGGCTCTGCTCGGCATTCCCGGCCGCTATCCCATGCTGACGACCTTGATCTATCAGCAGCTCAACGGCTTTGGCCCGACCGTTCTCGGCAGCGTCTCCGCCGTCAGTCTCCTGCTGGTGGCGCTGGCCGCCATCGGCCTCGGCATGAAAGCACTGCTGGCCGCCGGCCCGGCGACGATCGAGCGCGGCGCCGAATTGCAGCCCTTTCCGCTCGGCGGCTGGCTGCTGATCTTGCTGCCGCTGCTCTGGCTGTGGCTCGGCATCAGCGCAGCCATGCCCCTGCTCTCGCTTCTCGTCACGTCGTTTTTGCCGGCCGTCGGCGTTCCGCTGACCGCCGCCAGCGCCACCCTCGACAATTATCGCTTCGTGCTGCTGAACGATGCCAGCACGCAGCGCGCTTTCGTCAACAGCTTCGCGCTTGCCGCGGCGGCGGGCGTGGTCAGTGCCCTGATCGCGTTGCCGCTCGGCTATTTCCTGGCGTTGCGCCGCTCGCGTCTTGCCAGGTTGATCGATCTGCTGGCCGACGCCCCCTATGCCGTGCCCGGTATTGTCCTTGCAATCGGCGTCATCCTGGTTTTTCTGCCGCCCCTGCCCGTGCTGCACGTCTCGCTCTACGGCACGATCTGGATCATTCTCATCGCCTATCTGGCGCGCTCCCTGCCGCTGGCCCTGCGGCCCACCATCGCCGCCTTCGAACAGCTCGACCGCGCCCTGGATGAAGCGGGACAGATCGCCGGTGCGGGATTGCTGAAGCGGATGTGGCGCATCCTGATGCCGAGTGTCGCCCCGTCACTGGCAGCCGGCGCCATCCTGGTCTTCATGATCGCCTTTACCGAGCTCACCGTCTCGGCTTTGCTGTGGTCAAGCGGCCATGAAACGCTCGGCGTGGTCGTCTTCATGCTGCATGGCGAAGGCAACACCACCGGTGCCGCCGCCCTCGCCGTCCTGATGATCACCGTGATTACCGGCCTGGCGCTCGTCATGAGTGCCGTCAGCCGCTGGCTGCCCAAAGGAGTCGTGCCATGGCAAGCGTGATTGCCACCGATCTTGGAAAAAGCTTCGGTCAGCATCAGGCCCTGTCGCATATCAATCTGGTGGCGGGTAGCGGCGAATTCATCGCCCTGCTCGGCCCCTCCGGCTGCGGCAAGACCACTTTGCTGCGACTCCTCGCCGGCTTCGAACGGCCGGATCACGGCAGCATCGAACTGGGCGAGATCCTGGTTGCCGGCCGCGGCATTTATCTGCCGCCCGAGAAGCGCAATATCGGCATGGTGTTCCAATCCTATGCGCTCTGGCCACATATGACGGTGGCCGAGAATGTCGGCTTTGCCCTCTCGGTCCGCGGCATGCCCGGCGCCGAACGGCGCAAGCGGGTGGCGGAAGCCCTGGAACTGGTCGGCCTGAGCGCTTATGCGGCGCGCCGGCCGGCGCAGCTATCCGGCGGTCAGCGTCAGCGCGTGGCCCTGGCTCGCTGCCTCGCCATGCGACCGCCCGTGATCCTGCTTGACGAGCCGCTGGCCAATCTCGACGCGCATTTGCGGGAGACCATGCAGCATGAATTCCGCCGCCTCAATCGTGAGCTGGGCTCGACCTTCATCTATGTCACCCACGATCACGCCGAGGCGATGTCTTTGGCTGATCGCGTGCTGGTGATGTCGGGCGGCGAGGTGCAGCAGCTTGCCGCCCCGGTGACGCTTTACCGCGAGCCGGCCACCCGCATGGTGGCTGAATTCATCGGTGGCAGCATGGTTCTACCGGTGCGTCTGCGCCGCCCGCTCGATGAATTGCATGTGGAAGCGGAAGTGGAACGGCAGCTATGCCGTCTCCGCGGCACAATGCAGGAAAGCGAGGCTTTTGCCAGTTTCCGGCCCAAGGATCTGGAGTTGCTGACCGGTACCGCGCCTGTAGAGCCCGGTACGGTCTCGCCGGCGCGGGTGCTGGACGTGATCTATCGTGGCGGGAGCTACATCACCCTCGTCCGGCCGGAAAGCGCCGATGCGCCGCTCCTGCGCATCGCCACCGATTCTCCACCACGGATCGGCGACACCATCGCCTTCCGCATTCGCGATGGCTGGATCTTGCCACCTGAAAGACCGCTGTGATCCGCTGAACTGAAAACGCCGGAGCAGTGATGAACGTGAAGTTTCGTCGATATGCCGAACCTGGCGACCTCAGGGAGATCGGGCTCCTTGTCTCTCGCGTGGTGCTGGAGTGCTACGGCCATTTGCTCGCGAACTACAGCTTCGATACGGGCGAGAACTGGCCGGGCTCGTGGGTCGCGGAGAGTGGAGGAGCCATCGTCGGCGTAATGCTGACGGGCAGTGATTGGGTGGAAGACCTCTGGATAGACGCCGCACATCGACAGCTCGGTATCGGCGCCCAGCTGCTCCGCATCGCGGAAAGCGAGATCGCGGATCGGGGATACGAGGTCGGACATCTGCGGGTCGTTTCCGAGAATATCCGCGCGCTAAGGTTCTATGCCCGCCATGGATGGATTGAAGACAGCCGCTATCCCCACGAAATCAATGGCTTCGACATGATGGAGATGAAGAAGCGGCTGATCGGCCTTGCGCCGTGAGAAGGAAAATTCAGCTCGCTTCAGCTGTCGCCAGATAACCCTGCTGCTCCAAGCGGCGGGTGAAGTCCTGCAAGGTCTTGCCGGGTTCCGGGCGGAAGGTGATGGCCGATACCTCCACGCTGGCGATGCGGTCGAGGCGGAAATCGCGGAAATCGTTCCGCAGCTCGCACCAGCCGGTCAGGGTCCAGGCATGGCCCCAGGCATCCAGGCTCAAGGGGCGCACGCAGCGTGCCGTGGCATCGTCCTTGGCGTCGTAATAGACGAGATTGAGCTTGCGCTGCTGGTTGAGGGCTTGGCGCAGGCTGGCCAGCATTTGGCGGTGCGCCGGCGTCATCACCCGTGCGCGGACGAACATGTCGTGCCGCCAGAGCCGCCCCTGCGCCTCCTCCGGCAGTACGGCATCGATCTTCACCAGGGCTTCTTCCGCCGCATGGATGAGATCGGGGTCGGCCCAGGCGCGCACGAAGCGCACGCCAAGCGCCAGAGCCTGCAACTCCTCGGCGGTGAATTGCAGCGGCGGCAGATCGAAGCGGCCACGAATGACATAGCCCACCCCCCGCTCCCCTTCGATCGGCACGCCGGAACCGATCAGCGCATCGATGTCGCGATAGATCGTGCGGACCGAGACCTCGAGACGATCGGCGATTGCCTGGGCGGTCCGCAGGCGCCGCCCCCGCAGCAATTGCACAATTTCAAAAAGACGATCCGCACGCCGCATGACGTTACTCCCCGCTCAGCCTGCCCTTCTCATAGATAGGCATTATCCGGCCGTTACGATCGGATGGTGTTTGACCTCGACCGAAGCCGTATCGATCATCGAGCAGAACACCTCTGCCTGAGACATGGTGTGAAAGACCCGCCCGGCAGCCCGGGCCGAGGCCTCGTCGCGCCATTCGGCAATATCGAGCCATTCGTCCTGCCCGGTCTTCACCAGCCGCCGGCCGAGAAATCCCGGCAAGGCGATCAGCGCACCGTTGGAGGCTTCGGCAGCGGCCAGGAAATGTTCCTCCGCCACGTCTCCCGCCAGTTTGAATTTGACCATTTCCAAGACCTGACCGGTGGTGATCGTCACCGTTGCGCGGGCGGGCCCCTGGTACAACACGATCTGTGTCATCTCCGTCCTTCCTCTTTTTCGTATGAGAACAGAAGGAGAATACCAAAGCCCAACTGACACCGTTGTGTCAGTTGCTGTCAGGCAGCCGGAGAAAGAAAAGCAAAAAGCGGAGCCGCCTCAGGGAGCTCCGCTTTTACTTTAAAGACCGATAATGAAATATCGACCTTATTTCATTGTTTTTAAACTAGAATTTATTTCCACGCGGGAAACCGTTCGGCGGCAGGCGGCCGGCTTGGGCCCGCTCGCCAATCCAGTCCTTGATATTGGTTTCGGTGCGCTGCCCCGTGCCATGACGCCAGCTCAGCCCTTCCGATTTTTTGAAGGCCCGGGCATCGCTGATTCCGCCATCCTTGTATTTCTGCAAGGTGACGCCGCGGCCGCGGCTCATCTCCGGCACGTCCTTCAGCGGGAAGATCAGCAGCTTACGGTTCTCACCGATGGTCGCCAGCATATCGGCATTGTCCGGTACGGGGACGCAAAGGGATGCCTCCCCCCCCTCGCCCAGGACCAGCACCTGCTTGCCGGAACGGGTCTGGGCGATGATATCGTCCGAGGGCACGATGAAGCCGCGCCCGTCATGGGCCGCGACCAGCAGTTTGGTGCCCGGCCGGTGGATCATCAGGTCGACGATATCCTGGTCGTTGCCGAGATCGATCATCAGCCGGATCGGCTCGCCATGGCCGCGGCCGCCCGGCAGCTTGTCGACGCCCAATGTGTAAAATTTCCCATTGGTGCCGAACACCACCAGCTTATCGGTGGTTTCGCACTGGATGTGGAATTTCGCCCGGTCGCCTTCCTTGAACTTGATCTCGGCGCTGTCCTCGACATGCCCCTTCATGGACCGGATCCACCCCTTGGCAGAGCAGATCACCGTCACCGGCTCGCGCTCGACCATGGCTTCCAGGGGAATGATCACGGCGCTGGGGGCATCGCCGAAATCGGTGCGTCGGCGACCGAGCTCGGTCTTCGCGCCATAGAGCTTCTTCAGGTCGCCGATTTCATCGGAAATCCGCGACCATTGCTGCCCTTCTTCCTTGAGCAGCTGGTTGAGTTCCTTCTTCTCCTGGCTGAGCTTCTTGTGCTCGCCGCGGATCTCCACCTCTTCCAGCTTGCGCAGGGACTTCAGGCGCATGTTGAGGATCGATTCCGCCTGCAGGTCGGTCAGGCCCCATTTCTCCATCATGACCGGCTTCGGCTCATCCTCCTGGCGGATGATGCGGATCACCTCGTCGATATTCAGATAGGCGATCAGATAGCCGTCGAGGATTTCCAACCGGCGCTCGATCTCACCCAGACGGAACTTGCTGCGGCGGATCAGCACCTCGCGGCGGTGATCGAGGAAGGCCCGCAGCACCTCCGGCAGAGACATGACGCGCGGCGTCTGGCTGGCATCCAGCACGTTCATGTTGAGGCCGAAGCGGGTCTCGAAATCGCTCTGGCGGAACAGCTGCTCCATCAGATGCGTCGGCTCGACATTGCGGCTCTTCGGTTCCAGCACGATGCGGACATCGGTGGTGGATTCGTCGCGGATGTCTTCCAGGAAGGGCAGCTTCTTGGTGATCAGCAGGTCGGCGACCTTCTCGATCAGCTTCGATTTCGCCACCTGATAGGGGATCTCGGTGACGACGATCTGCCAGGCGCCGCCCTTCAGCTCCTCCTTGTGCCAGCGCGCGCGGATGCGGAACGAGCCGCGGCCGGTGCGATAGGCCTCGACCATGGTCTCGCGGCTTTCGCACAAGATGCCGCCGGTCGGGAAATCCGGGCCCGGCATCAGGCTGACCAGCTTTTCGAGCGTGGCGTTGGGCGATTTGATCATGTGCTGCAGGGCGTCGCAGATTTCCGCCACGTTATGCGGCGGCACGCTGGTCGCCATGCCGACGGCGATGCCCTGCGAACCATTGGCCAGAAGATTGGGGAAGGCCGCCGGCAGCACGACCGGCTCGACTGTCTCGCCATCGTAGGTGGGGCGGAAATCGATCGTCTCTTCGTTGATGCCATCCAGCATCAAGGCGGCGGCCTCGGTCAGGCGCGCCTCGGTATATCGCATGGCGGCGGCGTTATCGCCGTCGATATTGCCGAAATTGCCCTGGCCATCGACCATGGGGTAGCGCTGGGCGAAATCCTGCGCCATGCGGACCAAAGCGTCATAGATCGACTGGTCGCCATGAGGATGGTACTGACCGATCACGTCGCCGACGACGCGGGCGGATTTCTTGTAGCCCTGGCCGGGTTCGAGCCGCAATTGCCGCATCGCGTAGAGGACACGGCGATGCACCGGCTTCAACCCATCGCGCACATCCGGCAGCGAACGGGACATGATGGTCGAGAGCGCATAAGAGAGGTAACGCTCGCCCAGTGCCTCCGACATGTTGACGACGCGGATCTCGCCCTTGGGCGGTTCCGGCGGCTGCTGTGCGGTTGCCTTTTTGGCCATGCTTGATCCTTTAACTCCAGACATTCAGCCGGCTTGCCGGCCTCGACCGGGCCGACCAGCAGGATTAGCGTTTCGATGCCGCCGGCACCGGACCGGGGAACCGAACCGGATGCCGGCGGACGAATCGACTTAAAACCGGTCGATACGGAATGGCCGCATGTCTAGGCCAGGATCGCGCCCGGCCGCAAGGTCGGCGATCAACCGGCCGGAAATCGGTCCTAGGGTAAGGCCGAGATGGCCATGCCCGAAGGCGAAAAAGGTATTGGCCCATCGCCTTCCACGGGAAACGACCGGCAGGGAATCCGGCATCGAGGGACGGAATCCCATCCAGTCGCTGCGGCCGGTCTCGTCGATGTCACCAAACAGCCGGCGGCCATGTTTCATCAGAATCTCCGCCCGGCGATAGTCCGGCGCGGCATCCAGGCCGCCCAGTTCCACGGTTCCAGCCAAGCGCAGGCCGATTTCCAGCGGCGCGATGGCAAAGGAATGGTCGCCGGAATAAAGCGGCATGCGCGGCATCTTCTGCGCCTGGGGCAGCGTCACGTGATAGCCCCGCTCGGTATCAAGCGGCACGTTATGACCTAGCTTGCCGGTCAACCTCTTCGACCAGGCACCGCCGGCAATGACGATGTTGTCCGCCGCATATCTGCCGCCGTCGGTGACGACATGGGTCGGGCCACTGGGCCCAATGTCGAAGCCGGTCACGCTGTCCTTGACGATGGTGCCGCCCCGCCGCGCGAAATCCGCCGCCAGCAGCGTGACCAGCCGGTAGTTGTTCGCGGCATAGGCGTTCTCCGGATAATAGACGGCATGCTTGATGATCGGCTGCAGACTGGGCTCGAACTGGCGGATTTCCTCTACCGGCAGGATCTGGAACGGCACGCCCCGGCGTTTCTGCAGATCGAGGTCCCATTGATAGGACTGGAATTTCTTGTCGGTTTCGAAAATCGCCAGCCAGCCCGTCTCGCGCAGGATTTCCGGTTCGCCCGCTTCCTTGGCAAGCAGCTTGTGCGCCGCCAGGGCATTGGTCAGCAGGCTGCGCAGCGCGACGGAAATCTCCTCGACCCGTTCCGGCTTGCTGGCAGCGATGAAGCGCAGCAGCCAGGGCGCGATCTTCGGCAGATAGGACCAGCGGATCGCCAAGGGCCCCATCGGGTCCTTGAGATAGCCTGGCACATCCCAGGCAACGCCGGGCGTCGCCACCGGAATGCAGGATTCGATCGCCAGGACGCTGGCATTGCCTTTCGACGTCCCCTCGCCCGGCCCGCGCTCATCGATCACCGTCACCCGATGCCCGTCGCGCTGCAGGTAAAGTGCTGCCGAGATGCCGACGATGCCGGCACCGACGACGACGAAATGCTGAGCCATGATGCGAAATTCCCCCAGTGAATTTGTGGTCTGGGAGCATCCTAAGCCAGAGCGGCAAAATTAAGCTGGCGAAATCACGCCGGCAGGTCATGCAGTTGTTGCAGGAAGCGCCGCCGCGCCGCCGGGCTTTCGCCCTTTTGCGCCGCGGCCAGGGCCGCGGGCGAAGCGGCTCTGCTGGTCGGCCCCGTTTGCACAAAGACGTGACGCTCAAGGAAGTGCCCGGTGAGACTGAGGCCCGTGCAGACATCCGCCATGCTCGCGGCGCGGGCACCGCTGCTGGCGAGAAAACCCGGCAGGACCAGCAGCCGATCGCGATAACTCTGGCCGGCGGCCCGCGTCACCGCCCGCCCGGTCTTCGGCGAAACATAGGCCAGTCCCTCCGTCTCACCAGTTACGGCACAATGGGTGAGATCAAGACCGAAACCGAGGTCGCTGAGCAAGGTGATTTCCCAGCGCACATAAGAGGTGAGCCAGCCCAATCGGTCGTCCGCTGACTCGTCCGTCCCATCATCGGGGCGGACCGCATCTTCGGTCAATTGCGCAATCAGGACGTCGAGATCGGTGAAGATTTCCGGATGGGGTTCGCGTTCCGGCAAAGCGGCATCGACGATGCCGCAAGCCGAGGCAAGGGCCGCAAGACGCAGCGGCTGGTCGAGCAACAGTGCCGCGACCGATTGCAGGCATTCGATCTGAAAGCTGCCGAGCTGTTCTTCGAGCCGGGCGCGCCAGGCTGCCTGCAAGCGATTGCCGAGTTCGATGCTGGGCCGTAGACGCCGCGAAAAGCCGGCGCGCAGGAGGCCCAGATGACGTCCGTTCTCGCGCGTCAGCAGCGTCAGAATGGCGTCGTGTTCGCCATAGTGACGGGCCGCAAGAACGATCGCTTCATCCTGCCAATCCATGCCGCCTCAAGTCAGCAGAACACGATTTGGGGCCAGATTGTGGGCATCGAAAATGACGTCGACATGGATTGCCGGGTCAAGCCCGGCAATGACATAAGAGTTTGCGGTTTGCGCCGCGCATCAACCCGCTCCTCTGTTGTCACCCTCGGGCTTGACCCGAGGGTCCATTGCAGCAACTGCTGGAACATCATCGCGCTTAACATAGGCCTCGGCAGCAGCTGTCTCTCATCACGTCTCGAAATCGATGCCCATCTCGCGATAGCGCTCCGGATCTTCCTGCCAATCCTCGCGCACCTTGACGAAGAGGAAGAGATGCACCTTGCGCTGCAGCATTTCCTCGATATCCTTCTGCGCCGCCGACCGCACCGCCTTGATCCGCTGCCCACCCTTGCCGAGGATGATGGATTTCTGGCTGTCGCGGGCAATGAAGATCACATGGCTGATCTTGACGCTGCCATCCTTGAACTCCTCCCAACCTTCCGCCTCGACCGTGAGATCGTAGGGGAGTTCATCATACAGCTGGCGGAAGAGATGTTCCCGCGTCACTTCCGCGGCAAGCAGGCGCAGCGGCAGGTCGGTCAATTCATCTTCGGGAAAATGATGCGGCCCGGCCGGCAGACGCGCCGTCAGGAGTTTCATCAGATCGTCGACGCCGTCGCCGGTTTCCGCCGAGATCATGAATGTGTCGGTGAAATCGCCCAGGGCGTTCAGCTCCGCTGTCAGGGCCAAGAGCTTATCGCGTTTGACCGCATCGACCTTGTTGATGGCGAGGATCGCCTTGCGGCCGGCTTTTTTGAGCCCGGCGATGATCTGCCGCGTCTCGTCATTGATGCCGCGCACGGTCGCATCGACCAGCAGCACGATCTGGTCTGCCTCCTCCGTACCGCCCCAGGCGGCCGCGACCATCGAGCGATCCAGGCGCCGCTTCGGCGAAAAGATGCCGGGCGTATCGATGAAGATCAGCTGCGCATTGTCCTGCATGGCAATGCCGATGACACGCCGCCGCGTGGTCTGCACCTTCGGGCTGACGATCGATATCTTGGCGCCGACAAGGCGATTGAGCAGGGTCGATTTGCCGGCATTCGGCGCGCCGATCAAGGCAATGAAGCCGCAGCGCTCCGGCGCCGACGCAGTGTCGCTCATGGTATTATCCTTATCAAATCGGTCCGGATCATCCTGATCCAGCCTGCAGTCCTCGCGCCATGTCTGGCACCGCCCGCTCCGTTCGCCGGCCATTCAGGCCGCCGCTCAGCTTGCCACCGCTCAGCTTGCTTGGCCACGCAAGCGCGCCATGAAGGCAGCCGCTGCGGCCTGTTCCGCCGTCCGCTTCGAGCGCCCGCTGGCGCTGGTGGGCGGATGGCCTTCGACGGTGACGCTGACCGTGAAGACGGGATCGTGCGGCGGCCCGCTGCTTTCCAGCACATCATAGCTCGGCAGAGGCAGTCCGCCAGCCTGCGCCCATTCCTGCAGAGCTGTCTTGGAATCCTGCGGCGGCTTTGCGTCCCGATTCATCATCGGCGACCACATCCGCATGATGAAGTGGCGCGCCGGTTCAAGGCCCGCATCGAGATAGATGGCCCCGATCACCGCTTCACAGGCATCGGCCTGCGAGGCGGGATTGTCGCGCCCACCGCTCTCGATCTCGCCGCGGGACATGATGAGATACTTGCCGAGATCGATGGATTTGGCCACCCGGCTGAGCCCGTCCTGCCGCACCAATGCGGCCAGACGCTTAGCCAAGGCGCCTTCATTCTCATGCGGGAAATTGCGGAACAACATTTCGGCCACCACCAGGCCGAGAATGCGGTCGCCAAGAAATTCCAGCCGCTGGTTATCGGCGTCGCCGGTCTGCCGTGGCCCCCGGCGCCCGCTGTTGCGCGTCAGGGCGCTGGGATGGGTGATCGCCGTGCGCAACAGGCCGATATCGGCAAATTGATGGCCAATCGCCGCGGCAAGAGCCGTCAGGTCGGGGCTGGTTCGCGCGCTCATTTCACGACGTTGAACAGCCGGCTCCAACGAATGTCGAACGGCTTGCTCCAGGAGAAGAACAGAATGCGCGCCGGGCCGATCAGGTTTTCTTCCGGTACAAAGCCCACGGGCCCGATGAGATCGCCGTTCTGCTGGGTGATCTCGTCGGTCGGCAGCAGGCTTGCCGGCGCGCGCCCGTCATTGAAGCCGCGGCTGTCATTCGAATTGTCGCGGTTGTCACCCATCATGAAATAATGACCGGCCGGCACGACATAGATCGGCGTGTTGTCGTAGGAGCCGGTGTCACCCGAGGCCTCGACGATGCGATGGACGACGCCGCCCGGCAAGGTTTCGAGATACTGCTTGCAGGGACAGCGCGGTTCTTCGGGATCGACATAGTCCTCGATCTCCTGCCGCTGCACCATTTCGCCATTAATGTAGAGACGGCCCTCGCGGACCTGGATGCGGTCACCCGGCAGCCCGATCACGCGCTTGATGAAGTCGGTGTCGATCTCTCCCGGCGGACGGAAAACCACCACATCGCCGCGCTTCGGTTCGCCCGCCCAGATCCGCCCGTCAAAGGGCACCAGCGATAACGGGAAGGAGAACTTGCTGTAGCCGAAAGTCGTCTTCGAAACGAACAGATAGTCGCCGACCAGCAAGGTCGGGACCATGGATTTCGAGGGGATGTTGAAGGGTTCGTAGAAGAAAGTCCTGATGACGATGGCGATGATGCCCGCCCAGATAACGGTCTTCGCAAAATCCCAGATTTCCTGGAACGTGCCGGAGGATTTGCGCGGCATTGGTCGGTCGAGGCTCCGCTGAAGGAAGGATCTGTCGCCCAAGGAATATAGACCCAAGTAACGCCAGTGGTCGCCGGATCAAGCCAGCCGGATCGCACAAAGTCAAGGTTCCACAGTGGTTTGCCAGCCCTGCTTTGTCTTTTGCGGAGGGTTGAGCGCAGACCGGTCCCAGCCGGCGGGCGCTGGTAAAGCGGTGCGACCGTTCAAGCCGCCGGATTGGCGGATATGATCACGATCGCCTGGGCCTGGGGAAAATCGTCGGTGATGGTCAGGTCGATCTGCGCCACCATGCCCTTCGGCGTCATGGCCTCGAGTCGGGCCAAGGCGCCGCCGGTCAAGGCGATGGTCGGCTTGCCCGACGGCAGGTTAATGACCCCCATGTCGCGCCAGAACACGCCCTTATTCATCCCCGTCCCCAGCGCCTTGGAACAAGCCTCCTTGGCGGCAAATCGCTTTGCGTAAGACGCGGCGCGGTTGGCGCGGCGATCCGACTTCGCCTGCTCGATCTCGGTAAAGATCCGCTGGATGAAGCGGTCCCCGAAGCGCTCGATCGACTTTTCGATGCGGCGGATATCGATGATGTCGTTGCCGATGCCGAGGATCATCTTGCCCTGCCTTAGAAGGCGAGCCGGTTCTGCTTGCGCTGACCGTTGCCGCGCGCGGCTTCCATCAGGCGGCGCATTTCCCAGATCGCCTCGGTCAGGCCGACGAAGATCGCCTCCCCAACCAGGAAGTGGCCGATATTGAGTTCGGCAATGGTCGGTATCGAGGCGATGGGGGTCACCGTCTCATAGCTCAGCCCATGCCCGGCATGGCATTCGAGCCCGATTGCCGCGCCATGTTCCGCGGCGGCTGTGATGCGCGCCAACTGCTGCCGGCGCTCGATACCCTCTGCATCGCAGTAAGCGCCGGTATGCAGTTCCACCACCGGCGCACCCAGTTCCTTGGCCGCGTCGAGCTGCTTGAGATCGGCTTCGATGAAAAGCGAGACGCGAATGCCGGCGTCACTGAGCCGCCGCACGATCGGCGCCAGATGCGCCCGATGCGCAACGACATCCAGACCGCCCTCCGTGGTCCGCTCTTCACGCTTTTCAGGGACGATGCAGGCGGCATGCGGCTTATGCTTGAGGGCGATCGCCACCATTTCCTCGGTCGCCGCCATCTCGAAATTGAGCGGCAAGGCGATATCGCGCATCAGCCGCTCGATATCGCCGTCGACGATATGGCGGCGATCCTCGCGCAAATGTGCCGTGATACCGTCGGCGCCCGCCTCGGCAGCGAGACGCGCCGCCAGAAGCGGATCGGGATGACGGCCGCCGCGGGCGTTCCGCACCGTCGCCACATGGTCGATATTGACGCCGAGGCGCAGCGGTGAAGAGGGTGCGATAGCGAGCTTTGTCGGCATGTGTGAGACTCGTCAATGAGCGGTCGCGGGACCATTTCTGGGGACGATTATGCCACCCGCCGGGCGTTAATCCAGTGTCAGATTGTGTCCATACAGGCCGGACGAGCGAGCCGCCGATCCACGGCACGCGGCATGACTTCAGCCGCGCGCCCGGTCGACCGAGCTGATGGCCGGCGTCGCCCGCAAGGCAGCGATGATGCTGGTCAGGTGCCGCACGTCCTTGACCTCGACATCCACCAGAACCTCGAAGAAATCGGTCGACCGGTTGACGATCTTCAGGTTGTTGATGTTGCCGGCATTCTTGCCGATGACAGTGGTCAAGCTGCCGAGGCTGCCGGGCTGGTTGGTGATGACGACGCTGAGCCGGCCGACATGGCTTTCTGTCGAATCCGGGTCGACGTCCCAGGCGACATCAAGCCAGCGCTCCGGCGTATCGGCAAAGGTCTCCAGGGTCTCGCAGTCGATGGTATGGATCGTGACGCCCTTGCCGGTGGTGACGATGCCGACAATGCGGTCGCCCGGCAAAGGATGACAGCAGCCGGCGAAATGCAGCGCCATGCCCGGAATGAGGCCGCGAATTGGCACCGCCAGTTCGCCGCGCTTGGCCTTGGGACGAGGCCGGCCGATGGGCACCACCTTGTCGTTGGCGGTCGCAGTTCGCGAACCTGGAAAGACCGCATTCACGACTTCGCGGGAGCCAAAATTACCCTGCCCCACCTGTATCAGCAGGTCTTCGACAGTGTCGGCCTTGAACTTCTTCAGCACCCCTTCCATCGATTTGTCGGCGTATTCATAGCCTTCGTGCTGGAACTCCTTCTGCATCATGGCGCGGCCGAGCTCGATATACTGGGCACGCTGCTGGGTGCGGATGAAGCGGCGGATGCAGGCCCGCGCCTTGCCGGTAACGACGAAGCGCTCCCAGGTCGGCGACGGCGTTTGCGCCCGCGAGGTGACGATCTCAACCTGGTCACCGTTATGCAATTCGCTGCGCAACGGCACGATGCGGCCGTTGATCTTGGCGCCGACACAGGTATCGCCGACCTCGGAATGGACGGCATAGGCGAAGTCAACCGGCGTGGCGCCGCGCGGCAGGGCGATGAGGTCGCCCTTCGGGGTGAAGCAGAACACCTGGTCCTGGAACATTTCCAGCTTGGTATGTTCAAGGAATTCTTCGGGACCCGAAGCATGGTCGAGAATGTCGAGCAATTCGCGCAGCCAGCGATATTGCCGCCCGTCGACCTGCGGTGCACCCTGCTTGTATTTCCAATGCGCGGCAACGCCCAGTTCGGCGATCGCATGCATTTCCTTGGTGCGGATCTGCACCTCGATGCGATGGCGGAACGGACCGATCAGGCCGGTATGCAGCGAGCGGTAGTTGTTCGGCTTCGGCGTCGAGATGAAATCCTTGAAGCGCCCGGGAATCATCGAATAGGTGCCGTGCAATACGCCCAGCACCTGATAACACTGGCCAATATCATCGACCGTGACGCGGAAAGCGATGATGTCCGAGAGCTGCTCGAACTCCATCCGCTTCTGCTGCATCTTGCGCCAGATGGAATAGGGCGTTTTTTCCCGGCCGGAGACGACGCAACTGACACCCGCCTCCGACATCACCCGCTGCAGCTCTTCGATGATCTTCTGGCAGAGATCGCTGCCCTGCTCGCGCAGGAAATTCAGGCGCTGGATGATCGAGGCATAGGCATCCGGATAGACCTCGGCGAAGGCGAGATTCTCCAACTCGTCCTTGATCTGATGCATACCCATGCGCTCGGCGAGCGGCGCATAGATCTCCAGGGTTTCCAGCGCGATGCGGCGGCGCTTGTCGGCGTTCTTGATGAAGTGCAGCGTCTGCATGTTGTGCAGGCGGTCGGCCAGCTTCACCAGCAGGACCCGGATGTCGTTGGACATCGCCAGCACCAGCTTGCGGAAATTCTCCGCATGCTTGGTGTTGTCGGATTGCAGCTCCAGGCGCGACAGCTTGGTGACGCCGTCGACCAGGCGGCCGATCTCGGCGCCGAACAGGCCCTCGATCTGCTCGAGGGTCGCATCGGTATCCTCGACCGTGTCATGCAGCAGGCCGGTGACGATCGAGGCGGTGTCGAGCTTCAGCCGGGTCAGGATTTCGGCAACGCCGAGGGGATGGGAGAAATAGGGATCGCCGGAAGCGCGCGACTGGGACCCGTGAGCCTTCATGGAAAAAACATAGGCGCGATTGAGGATGTCCTCATCCGCGCCCGGATCATAGGCTTTGACGCGCTCGACAAGTTCATATTGACGAATCATCGGGTGCGTCGGCTCCGCCGTTTGGGTCATCCTTATCGTGGCAAGCCGTCTCCCTTTCCTGTGTCCTGGCCCACCTTGGGGCCTGGAACATACGCCTGGGATCGGTTGGCAGCCGCGGTTGCGGCTGCCCCGTCACACCATCAGCTGTTATCGTCCAGCGCGCCGGCGTCGTCCTCGAACTCGCCGTCGATCGACATGTCGGCGTCTTCGGCCTCGTCCTGGCTAATCTGGGCCTGCTGCATTTCCGCGAGAAGATCGCCGGTACCGGCGCCGAAGCCAGCACCATCTTCCTCCGGCTCGTCATTCTCGATATGACGCTGCAGGCCGGTCACCAGGTTGTTGGCCAGGTTGTCGAGGTTGACCGTCTCGTCGGCAATTTCGCGCAGGGCGACGACTGGATTCTTGTCGTTGTCGCGATCGATGGTGAGCTGACCGCCGGCGAGGATTTCCCGCGCCCGCTGCGCTGCCAGCATGACGAGATCGAACCTGTTGGGGATCTTCTGGACGCAATCTTCAACCGTAACTCGAGCCATTCCTCACACTCTCTCTAAAACTGGGCGCAATCGCATGCGGCTACTATATTTTTTGCGTTTCGACAAGGCAAGCTTATAGCGCCAGGAAAATTCATCATTTGCCATGCATGGATCGCATAATATGGCAAAAAATGGCGGATTTCTGCCAATTCCAAGCCAAACCGGCCTATTCGGTCATACGCCTGGTCACTTGATCCGTCGGCAGTTCCGCGATCAGTTCCACGACCGTCCGGCCGGAAACCGGATGGCGCCAGTCAGGGGCGATCTCCTGCAACGGCAGCAGAACGAAGCCCCGTTCACCCATTCGGGGATGAGGCAGAACCGGCGGCCCTGCCGCCTCCGGGCGGCATTCGCCGCGATGGTCCAGCAGGTCGAGGTCGACGACCCGGGGAGCGTTGGCGACGGTGCGGACACGGCCGAACTCGGCTTCGACGCGGTGCAGTTTGGCCAAGAGCGCCGCGGCGTCATCCTCGCCGCGAACCGCCACGACGGCATTCACGTACCACGGCTGGTCGGCGAGAGGGACAGGCGCGGATTCGTACCAGGATGAGCGGGAGACAATCTCCAGCCCGGCAGCCTTCAGCGCGCCGATCACCGCCGAGAGCGTCTGACGCGGCGAGCCATATTGCGGATGCTGCAGGTTGGCTCCCAGGCCGATATAGCTGAGGCCGGCGGTCTTCCCATGCTGAATCATGATGCAATCACACTGAACTGATGACGGATTTGCGGGAAGTCCATTGAACGAAGCCGATCATCCCATTATTTAGGTTTTTGCGCCGACAAGAACCGATTTGCAAGGCGCGCTCACTTCCAGCTATTTGCATTAAAACATAGAACAGGCCGGGGGCTATTCATGGTTACACGCTTTTATCCGCAGGAACGGGTTGCGCTCTTTATCGATGGCGCCAACCTCCATGCCGCGGCAAGAGCGCTCGGCTTCGACATCGATTACAAGCGGTTGTTGCGCTATTTCCAGGACCAGTGCCATCTCATCCGCGCCTTCTACTACACTGCCCTCGTCGAGGATCAGGAATATTCGCCATTGCGGCCGCTGGTCGATTGGCTGGATTACAACGGCTTCACCATGGTCACCAAGCCGACCAAGGAATTCACCGATGCCACCGGCCGGCGCAAGATCAAGGGCAACATGGACATCGAGCTGGCGATCGACGTGATGGAGATGGCGGCCCATCTCAACCATATCGTCCTGTTTTCCGGCGATGGCGATTTCCGCCGCCTGGTCGAAGCAGTGCAGCGCCGCGGCTTGCGCGTTTCCATTGTCAGCACCGTCCGGTCCTCGCCACCGATGGTGGCGGATGAGCTGCGCCGCCAGGCGGACCATTTCATCGACCTCGACGATATTGCCCCGATGGTTTCGCGTCAAAATGCCCGACCGAACAGCGCCTCGCCCGCGAGCAACGGCGACCATCAAATCGACCCTCACTCCTGAGCATCCTTGGGGTCGAGTTTCATTCAATGGCCAATGCAGACACCTCCCAGCCGGATCATGATTGCCGCCTTTGTCCGCGCCTGGCGCAGTTCCGCGATGACAACCGCGCGGCGCATGGCGACTGGCACAACGCGCCGGTGCCCAATTTCGGCGATGCCACGGCAGAGCTTCTGATCGTCGGCCTTGCCCCCGGCCTGCAGGGCGCCAATCGGACCGGGCGTCCCTTCACCGGCGATTATGCCGGCGATCTCCTGTATCAGACCTTGCTTGAAGCGGGCCTCGCCAGCGGCACTTATGAGCGGCGGCCGGATGACGGCCTGAGCTTGCGACATTGCCGCATCATCAATGCCGTGCGCTGCGTGCCGCCGCAGAACAAGCCGACGCCGGCGGAGATCAGGACCTGCAACCGCTTCCTGCTGCGTGACATGACGGGCATGCCGCGCTTGCGTTCGGTTCTCGCCCTGGGTTCGATCGCGCATGATGCCGTGCTAATGGCGGGCGGCCACAGGAAATCCGGCTATCGCTTCGCACATGGGGCGCAGCATGACCTGCCCGGCGGCATCACACTCACCGACAGTTATCATTGCTCGCGCTACAATACGAATACCAACCGGCTGACGCCGGAGATGTTCAGGCATGCCGTCGCGCTGGCCAAGCAAGCAGCCTTTCGGCACTGAGGTTTTAGAACCAGGCTTTAGAACCGGGGCTTTCGCCGCCGCGAACGGATGAAGCGGCCTATTGGTCGCGGCCGCCGCTGCGCAGCACGCGGGACTGCTCGCGCTTCCAGTCGCGCTCCTTTTCCGCCGCGCGCTTATCGACCTTCTTCTTGCCTTTGGCGAGGCCGAGTTCCACTTTTGCCCGGCCGCGCTCATTGAAGTAGATCGAGATCGGCACCAGGGTGATGCCGTCACGCTGGGTCTGGCCGATCAGCCGCGCAACCTCGCGCCGCTTCAACAGCAGCTTGCGCGGCCGGCGAGGCTCATGATTGAACCGGTTCGCCGCTTCATATTCGGGGAAATAGGCATTGAACAGCCAGATCTCCCCGTCCCGTTCCGCGGCGAAGGCCTCGTTGATGCTGGCCCGCCCAAGACGCAGAGTCTTGACCTCGGACCCGACCAGGACGATGCCCGCCTCAATCGTGCTTTCGATATGGTAGTCGAAACGCGCGCGCCGGTTCTGCGCCGCAAAGCGTTGTTTTGAAAGATCGCGCGCCATTGATGTGCCCAAACTTACCTTGGGCCAGCAAATCGACCCGACTAGTTTAATAATCCGGCCGATTTCAGTGCGGACTGCACCTTGGCCTTGGAAGCGTCGCTGATTTCTACCATCGGCAGGCGCAATTCGCCAGACGCCAATCCCAGCAGTTCCGCCGCATATTTCACCGGGCCGGGGCTGGTTTCGCAGAACATCGCCTCATGCAGCGGCGTCAGACGCTCGTTGATCGCCATGGCGGTCTTGAGGTCACCCTGGCGCCAGGCCGCCTGCAACTGCGCCGTCAGGGCCGGCGCCACGTTCGAGGTAACGGAGATGCAGCCATGGCCGCCCTGGATCAGGAAGGGCAATGCGGTCGCATCCTCGCCGGAGAGCTGGCGGAAGGCGGCGCCGCTGGCCAGGCGCTGCAAGGCCGGCCGCGCCAGATCGGCGGTGGCGTCCTTCACGCCAACGATGCGCGGCAGCTTGGAAAGCCGCGCCATGGTTTCGATCGACATATTGGCGACCGTGCGCCCCGGCACGTTGTAGATGATGATCGGGATATCGGTAGCGTCATGCACGGCCTTGAAGTGCTGGTACTGCCCTTCCTGGGTCGGCTTGTTGTAATAGGGCACGATCACCAGGGCGGCATCGGCGCCGGCCTTCTGAGCATGCAGGGTGAGGTCGATCGCCTCAGCCGTGGAATTGGAGCCGGTGCCGGCGATTACCGGGACACGCCTGGCCACCGTCTCGATGCAGAGCTCGACCACCCGCTTGTGTTCTTCATGGCTGAGCGTCGGGGATTCGCCCGTCGTTCCCACCGGCACGACGCCGTCGATGCCGGATTTGATCTGCCATTCCACGAATTTCTGGAAACCCGCTTCATCGAGGTTGCCGTTGCGGAAGGGCGTGATCAACGCCGTAATCGAACCCTTGAACTCAGTCATTTCGGATATTCCTCGTGATTGACGCGACCGCCAGTTGGATCTGAAGCCCTGCGAAGGTGCCGGAACATAGCCGCGACAGGGCGATCGGGCAAGCGAAACGATGGGCTTCACCCGGCGAATCGCCGGCCCCACCTCTTCTTAACCAATCTCCGCTAATGTGATGCCCGTCATCCGCTTAGCAAGGAAGATTGTCGCAAAGAATTAACCATTTTAGAATGCCGCCAGAATCGAATGAGGTTTCCAGTGCGACGGGCTCTAGCACTCTCCGTTTTCCTCCTGGCTGGCGTCGCCGGCCCGGCCTTCTTTCAACCGGCTCTGGCACAATCCACTGTCTCCCCACCACCGACCACCCTGTTGCCTGCGACGCTCAGCAACAAGGACAAGGACATCTATCTGCGTGCCTTTGCGCTGATCGACAAGGATAAGTGGAACGACGCCCGCGCCTTGGCCGCCAAGGCCAGCAATCCGCTGCCCGAAAAAGTCATCCAGTGGCTGGACCTGATCCGACCGGGTCCCGGCCGCGATTTTCAGGAGATGACCCGCTTCCTGCGCGAAAATCCGGACTGGCCGTTGCGTGAAACGCTGTTCTCGCAAGCCGAGCGGGCAATGCCGGAAGATTATCCCGCCGACAGCGTCATTGGCTGGTTCAAAGGCAGGGAACCGAACACGGTCGACGGCGCGATCAAGCTTGCCAATGCGCTCACCGCCAAAAACCAAGCGACACAGGTGTCGCGTCTCGTCCGCGACACTTGGATCGATATGGATTTCTCCGCCGACCAGGAAGCGACTTTCCTGCGGCTTTTCGGCTCCCTGCTGCAGCCGACCGACAATGAAGCGCGCCTTGACCGGCTGCTTTGGGACGGCAATCCGGAACAGTCCGGCCGCATGCTGGCGCGGGTCGACGCGCCGCACCGGGCACTGGCGCAGGCCCGCCTCGCGCTGGAGAGCCAGGCATCGAATGCCGCCGCCCTGCTCTCTCAGGTGCCGCCCGCTTTGCGCAAGGATGCCGGCCTCATTTACGACCAGGCCCGCTGGCTGCGCCTGACGGGAGACGTGGACAAGGCGGCGGCACTGCTGGACCCGGCACCGGAACATGTCTTGCGCCCGGAGAAGATGTGGGCGGAGTTGAAACGCGCCGCGCGGCTGTCCCTGGACAAGGGTGAGATCTCCGTCGCCTATCGCCTCGCCGCCCATCATGGGGCCTCGGCTGGCGACGCCTTCGTCGAAGGCGAATGGCTGGCGGGTTGGATTTCTCTGCGCTTCCTGCAGGACCCCGCCACGGCCAGCCGGCACTTCACAGCCCTCTACAAGGGATCGAAATCCGCAGTGACGCAAGCCAGCGCCGCCTACTGGGCAGGGCGCGCCGCCGAACAGGCGGGCGACAAGGTCAAGGCGCGCGATTGGTATCGGCTGTCGACGAAAGCCGCCACCACCTTCGACAGTCTGCTCGCCGCCGATCGCCTGAACGAGAAGGATACCTGGGAGCTGCGCGATACGCCGCAGCCCCTGCCCAGCGAGAAAGCTGCCTTTGAACGCCAGGAATTGGTCAAAGTCGTGCGGCTGCTGGATATCCTTGATGAGAATGACCGAACCAGACCGTTCATTTTCAAATTGCGGGACATGGCGACCAAGCCCAGCGAATATTCCCTGACCGCGCAATTGGCAATTGATGTCGATCGCGACGACCTCGCTGTCTTCGTCGCCAAGCAGGCGCGGCAAGCTGGAACCGAGATGATCCAATATCTCTATCCGATGCCGATGGTGCCGAAGACGAAAATACCGGAACCGGCGCTGGTGCTTGGCGTCATTCGCCAGGAGAGCGCCTTTCTCACCTCCGCGGCAAGTCCGGCCGGGGCACTCGGCCTGATGCAACTGATGCCGGCAACCGCCAAGCAGATGGCGAAGGAAGCTGGCGTGAAATACAACGAGAAGGCGCTCACCAAGGATGCCCAGTACAATATTCAGCTGGGCAGCACTTATCTCGAAAAGCTGATCGACCGGTTTGACGGCTCCTACATCCTGGCGGCGGCGGCTTATAACGCCGGGCCGAGCCGGGCCGCCGACTGGATCGACACCTATGGCGATCCGCGCCTGTCGCATACCGACGCGGTGGACTGGGTTGAAAGCATTCCATTCGATGAAACGCGTAATTATGTGCAGCGGGTCATGGAAAATGTGGAAATATACCGGGCGCGACTGAACAAGGGCGTGATCCCTCTGACGCTCGAAAAAGACCTCCGACGGGTACAATTGCCATGACACGATCCGGCTCCCTGGCCATCACTATCGATGACATCACTGCCGCTGCCGAACGCTTGCGCGGCGAGGCGGTGCGAACGCCTTTGTTGCGCAGCCGTGATCTGGAAGCGGTCACCGGTGCAAAGACGGCCTTCATCAAGCCGGAGGTTTTGCAGCGCACGGGTTCGTTCAAATTCCGCGGGGCTTATAACAAGCTCGCAGCAGCCAAAGCCGCTGATGCGGGCCTGCGCAATGTCGTGGCCTTCTCGTCCGGCAATCACGCCCAGGGCGTCGCCGCCGCAGCGGCCATTCTCGGCCTGGCCGCCACCATCGTCATGCCGAAAGATGCGCCGCAGGCCAAGATCGGCAATACGCGACGCCTGGGTGCCGATGTCGTGCTTTATGACCGCTGGAAGGAATCCCGCGAAGAGATCGCGGCCGATCTCGCCAAGCGTCACGCGGCATTGATCGTGCCGCCCTATGATGACCCCTATGTCATGGCGGGACAGGGAACGATCGCCCTGGAGATCGCCGCCGACCTGCAAGCGCAGAATCTGGAGCCGGACGTCCTGCTGGTTCCCTGCAGCGGCGGCGGCCTGGCGGCCGGCGTTGCCGTGGCCTTACGGCATCATTTCCCGCGCGTCGCCATCTATGCGGTGGAACCTGTTGGCTTCGATGATCTGGCGCGGTCGCTTGCCGCCGGTCATCAGGTTGCCAATACCGAGGGGCCTGTTTCGATCTGCGATGCCCTCATGGCGAAGCAGCCGGGCAGGCTGACGTTTCCCATTCATCAGCAACTGCTTGCAGGCTCACTTGCCATAACCGACGAGGCAGCCTTGGCGGCAATGGCTTTCGCTTTCGACCGCTTGAAGCTGGTGATGGAACCGGGCGGCGCGTTGGCCCTGGGGGCAGCTCTGCGCGGGCCGCTCGATCTCAAGCAAAAGACCGTTGTCGTGATCTGTTCGGGTGGCAATGTCGATGCGGCGATGATGCAGCGGGCTTTGGCCCAAGGCCACGGCCTTCAGTAAGATCGGTCGGCGCCTCGTCGAAGCCGCCGGCAGCAGCTTTCGCCCAAGACCTCAGCCCTGTGAGCAGAACCCTGTAACCAGGCGGTTTCCCGGTGCAGTAGGAAACGCGCGCCGCGACGTAATCGGGAGATCAGCTCAGCCGGCTGCCTGCAGGGGCGCGGCATCGCTCTCTTCATCCGGCGATCCCTTGTCCGTCTCTGCCTGGCCCTTATCCGCTTTGGCAGCTTCGGCGGCTTTCTTGTCGGATAGCTCGGACGCAGGCTCTGAAGCCTGTGGTTCTGCCGGTTCGGTCGTTTCTGCTGTTGCCGCAGGCGCGGCTGCCGGCTTGTCCAACCGCTTGCAGGCCCCCTCCAGGAAGGCGCCCTGGGCGATCGCCAGGGCCTTGTGCAGGACATCGCCGACAACATGTGCGGTCCGCTCCAGGGAGACGGTATCCGCGTGGATCTGTCCGACCAGCTTGCCGAACACCTGGACCGCTTCGGCCTTCAGGCTGCCGGTCACGGAGGCGCCCTCGCCAATCACGATATTGCGGCTTTGGATATCGCCATTGACGACGCCGTCGATCTGGATATCGCCGCTGCATTCGAGATCGCCCGTGATCCGCAAATCAGCGCTGATGATCGACGGCACGCTGGCGCGGCTGGCCGTGCCACGCGCCTGGTCGCTCGTCGACGCGTTACGCTGTGCCCTGTCAGCCTTTAAAAACATAGCGACCTGCCTTTAGAAAACCCATCGGATCGAGCGGCTTGCTGTCATAGCGAACTTCGTAATGCACATGCGGACCGGAGCTGCGGCCGGTCGTCCCCAGAAGCCCGAGGATATCACGATAATCCACGGTCTGTCCCTTCTTCACGGCGACAGAGTCGAGATGTGCGTAAAACGTGTGAACGCCGAAACCGTGATCGATTTCGACCACCTGCCCATAACCCGTCTGCCAGCCGGCAAAAATCACCGTACCCGGCGCGGTGGCCAAGACTTCTGATCGCAAGGCACCGACCATGTCGACACCTTCATGAACCGCATTCTCGCCATTGATCGGATCGACCCGCTCACCATAGCCGCTGGAAATATAATAATGATCGACCGGCGCGGTCAGCGGCAGCGAACGGAGGATCACCTGCAGCTTCTCCCAACGCCCGACCTCGCCATCCAGCGTCGCAACGCTGATCATGAGCTTCTGCTCGTTCACATCGTTGGCGGTCGAGGGTGCTGGAATGAAAGGACCACCCTGGCCGCTGCTGCTGTCATCGGCGTTGCGCAGAAGCTTGTCGACGTTAAGCCCCGTCATCTCGATGGTCTTCTCCATCTCGGCCATATTGCTGCGCGTCCGCTCGGCCAGGCTGGCGACGAATTCAGCCTGGTTCTCCTGCAGCGAGGCGAGGCGCTCCTTCAAGCCTGAAATCGATTGCGAAAGGTCTGCGCGAGTCGACTGCAAGGCCGCTCGCTGCGCCACCAAGGTCGCCAGGGCACGCTCATTCTGTTCCGCCCGGCGTGCAAGATCGGCCTTGTCCCTGCCAGCCGTGTCGACCGTTGTCTGCAGCGCTGCGATCTGGTTATCCAAGGTGCCGATCTGCGCCAGGTCATCATCGTGCTTGCTCTGCAGGCCTGCCAATTGCTGACGGACCGATTGCAGTTCTGCGGTCAGCGAACGATTTTCCATGTCCCGGCTGGCCAACCGCCGGGTCAGATCAGCCTTATCCTTCTGCAGATCTTCCGTGACATGGCGCAGGCTGCTGACGGTTTCGCTGAGGTTGATGACTTGTTCGTGCAGCGACTGGTTACGCGCGGCGATACGCTGCAGATCATTGTCGAAGCTGCGGAGCTTCTGCTGCAGCGAAACGCGCAGTGCCCGGCGCGCATCGCCCTCATCATCCTCGCGCAGATCCGCTGCGCTGGGCGCGACGATCGCCATGGCTGAGAGGCTCATCTGCCCGTCATCCGCATCGGTTGAATTTCGCAAGCCGAGCAGATGCGCCTGCCCCGGCGCCACGTTGCTCGTGCTGTCGCGGAATTGCCGGAAGTAATTATCGACCTCGGCGAGAAGGCCGGTATAGGCCTGATCGGATTGACGAAGCGCGAGGTCCTGGCCATGGACGGAAATCTGATTGGTGGCGAGGCTCACCGACATCGCCAGGCCGCCGGTACTCAAGGCTGCCAGGATGGTCGCGCCCAGCATCTGGCTGCGGCTGGACAGACGCAGATAACTGATCCGACCGTTGCAGCGAACAATCACCTCGCGGGGCGCAAAACATGCGTCCAGTCGACTGCGCAGGCGCTGCTTCAAGGTCGTGATCAAACTGGTGTCCCCGGTCGCCGAAAAAATCTGTCGCCGAATTACTACGGCAGTTCTTCAACGATATGATGAGACATACCCATGCTGTGCTGAGTACGCCATCACGCTGTCACTTTTAGACCAAGCCCCCTTGGCCGCCCTGTCGACCCGCCCCATTGAAAACGACCCCTATCGCTTCCATGAACGCGCCATCGCCATTTCTTTGGGCAGTTACCTTAGGGGGCGACCTCCGAGGTGGCAAGCAGAAATTGCCCGCCGCGCTCCGGCGCCACGAGTCGTCACAATCGTTTCGCCGGTTTTCCACAGGCGGAAGAAAACGGCCTACCGGCAAAGCCGATAGGCCGCGATCTAAAAACCAACCAAGTGATTGCGTCAGAAGCGGAAATGGCTTTCCACATATTCGATGACGGAAGCGACGCACTCGTCGACCGAAAGCAGCTGCGTGTCGACCACCAGATTGGGTGCCTCGGGCGGTTCATAAGGAGCGGAAATGCCGGTAAATTCCGGAATCTCGCCCTTGCGCGCGCGCAGATAGAGGCCCTTGGGATCGCGCGATTCACAAGCCGCCAGGTCGGCCTTGATATAAATCTCATGGAACGACTCATGCGCCGCCGCACGGGCTCGCTGCCGGTCCGAGCGATAGGGCGAAATGAACGCGGTAATGGCGATCATACCGGCATCCGCGAACAGGGCCGCGACTTCTCCCACACGGCGAATATTCTCCGCCCGGTCCTCCGGCGCAAAGCCGAGATCGGCGCTGAGGCCATAGCGGATATTGTCACCATCGAGCACATAGACCTGCAGACCGCGGCGGAACAGCTCGCGCTCGACCGCCATGGCGATGGTCGACTTGCCGGCGCCGGACAGGCCGGTGAACCAGAGAACGCCGCCGCGATGGCCATTCCGCTGCTGCCGCAGCTCGGTCGTCACCTTGTGCTCGACCTCGGTCAGGTTGCTGGAGCGGCGCGTGACGAGGGCACGTTGGTTCGGATAGCCCTGCATATTGATGATGCCGCCAGCCACCAGATTGATGCCGTCCGTCAACACGAAACGGCCGGTGGCCGGGTTGTCGTCGATGGGATCGAGGGCCAGCATGGCCTGCGAGCGCAGCACGACCTCGGCGATGCCGTTATAGGGCACTTCCTCGCTGGGACTGCTGGATAGCTGCTCGACATCATAGAGCGCCGAAATCTGCTGGATCGTCACCGGGACTTCACGGCTTTGCAGCCGCAAGCGATAGCTCTGCCCGGTACGCAGCGGTGCATGCGAGAGCCAGAACAAGCGGCCGTTGAAGACATTGGTTTCGATCGGCGGCTGCGCTTCGTGGCTGGCGATATCGCCCCGCTCGATGAACAATTGCTCGTCGAGGGTAATGCCGACGGATTCACCGGCCTCGCCCCGCGTCTTGGCCGGGGCCGACCAGGTCTCGATCGAAGCGATGCGGGCGGTCTTGTTGCTGGGCGAGAACAGCAGGCGGTCGCCGACCTGCAGGCTGCCGGTCTGGATGCGCCCGGCGAGGATGCGGCGGTCGTCGAACTTGTAGACGTCCTGAACGGGCAGGCGCAGCGGCAAGGCAGAGAGATCGGCCTTGCTCGCAAGCTCATCGAGCGTCGCCACCAACGTGGCCCCCTGATACCAGGGCATGCGCGCAGAGGGCGTGACGATATTGTCGCCGTCACGAGCGACGATCGGAATGATGGCCGCGGGCGCAAGACCGATCTCGTCCAGATAATGCCGGTAGGTTTGCTCGATTTCGGCAAAGCGCGCCGCCGAGAGGCCGACCAGGTCCATCTTGTTGACGAGCACGACGATCTGGCGGACGCCGAGCAACTGAAGAAGATAGGCATGGGTGCGCGATTGCTGCTGCACGCCCTGGCTGGCATCGATCAGCATGACGGCGGCATCGGCATTGGCCGCCCCGGTCACCATGTTCTTGATGAATTCGCGATGGCCGGGCGCATCGATGATGGTGTAGTCGCGACGCGCCGTCTTGAACCAGATCTGCGACGTATCGATGGTAATGCCCTGGTCGCGTTCCGATTGGAAGGCATCCATCAGGAAGGCCCATTCGAACGGCATGCCGCGCCTTTCGCACATGCCACGAATGGCCTCCAGCTTGCCCTCCGGCAACGATCCGGTGTCATGGAAAAGGCGCCCCACGAGCGTCGACTTGCCATGATCGACATGGCCGACGATGACGATCCGCAGCAGGTCACGCATGGATGTTTTGCTCGTCATTACATGTACCCCGCGGCACGCAGCCGCTCGAACGCGTCTTCAGTTTCCCGGTCCATGGCGCGGCCGGATCGCTCCGATGTTTTTGTGATCTCAAGCTCGGCGATGATTTCGGCCACCGTGCTGGCATTGCTGTCGACGGGTGATGTGATGTCCTGGTCGCCCAGCGAGCGATAACGCTTGCCGTCCTTGGCATAATAGAGATCGACCACGGGAATGTTCTCGCGCTCGATATAGCGCCAGATGTCGAGCTCGGTCCAATGCAGCAGCGGATGGACCCGCAGATGCGCGCCGGCCGGCAGATTGGTGTTGAAATAGTCCCAGAACTCAGGCGGCTGGTCGCGGAAATTCCAACTGCCCTCGCTGCCGCGCGGGCTAAAGACGCGTTCCTTGGCTCGCACGCTTTCTTCGTCGCGCCGGATGCCGGCGATGATGCCGTTGAAATTGTACTTGGCGATGGCGTTCTTCAACCCCAGCGTCTTGCGCGCAGCCGAGCGTGCCGCCGGCGGCAGGCTGGGATCGGTCTCCTCCACCGGCGGGCAGGAATCGGCAATCAGATTGAGGTTCCATTCCTTCACGTAGCGATCGCGGAAGGCATACATTTCGGGGAATTTCTTGCCCGTATCGATATGCATGACCGGAAACGGAACGTGGCCGAAGAAAGCCTTCTTCGCCAGCCAGACCATGACATTGCTGTCCTTGCCGAGCGACCACAACATCGCCAGACGGTCGATCTGATTGAAGGCTTCACGGAGAATGTAAACGCTCTGGGATTCAAGTCGGTCGAGATGGTCCATCGCGGGAGCAATCCTTGAAAATTCGCCCCTCCTCTATCGCAGTTTCTACATACGATCAATGTGGCTAGCTGTGCACTGCCGCATTTCCCCCGGGGCGCATTGCCGATACGCTTTGCTTGCAGAAATCTGTCTGCCGCGCAGAGCGTAAGTAACCGCCCCGACAGGTTAATTATCGTTTGCGGCCCCCGGCCGATGCCATTGATAGCTCGGATTGCCGGTACTCCAGCCCTGCAGGGTCTTGCAACTGTCACAAATGCGGTGATGGGCGCCCTCGCTGGCAAACTTGCGCCGGCAACTGAGGCAATGGCGACGTTTGGGTGTGGCGGACCGATCATTTTTGTTCATGTTTTGTTCTTTATCAGAAATTCGGCTCATTGCCGCCCTCCTTCGATCGCCCTTAAAGACAAACTAGAAATGTTGCTTGCGTGTAGAATTTACGTATTTTACATATTATCTGTCAAGGGTGAAATACGTATGATGCCGCGAAATACGGTTAACGGTTCGTTGCCCGGGTCAAGGGATCCGGCACCGCAACCGATGAAAGCAAGGAGATGCCATGTCGGAAATTTCTGAAGCGGCACGGCGCTTGAAGGAATTGCGCGAACAAGCCGGCCTGACCATGCGGACCGTATCGGACGCATTGGGGTGGAGCTTGACCCGCTATCAGCATTACGAGGACCGCTACAAGCGGCGCTTCCTGCCGTTCGAGTTGGCCCGGGCGCTGGAAGACATCTTCGTTCCCAACGGCGTCGATGCCGGCGCCGTGCTGCAATTGGCCGGCGTCGAGCCGGGGCAGAATGTCGCCAACAAGCGCGAGACAAGCCCGAGCCGCCCATTGACGTTGAACGCCTCATCCGGCCAGCGCGACTTACCGGTGATTGGCGCCGTCAAAGGCGGCAGCGACGGCTTCTACTTCAATGACGGCGAGCCCAAGGAATTTGTCGAGCGCCCCGCCAACCTGAAGGGCGTCTTCAATGCTTTCGCCCTGTATGTCGATGGCGAGAGCATGGAGCCGCGCTACTTTGCCGGCGAGCTGTTGCACGTCAACCCCAACCGGCCGATCACGCGCAGCTGTTTCGTCGCGGTTGAGCTGGCGGACGGGCAAGGCCTGATCAAACAGTTCCTGCGCCGCAGCGACGAGGAGGTCGTGCTGTTTCAGTTCAACCCGCCGCAGGAAATCCGCCTCCCCGCCCGCCAAGTGAAGCGCATCTATCGCATCATCGGCACCGCGGAAGCGCTCTAAAGAATTTGCTCGTCACGCAATTCACCGCGAGGCCAGCGTAAGAACGCGCGTCGCCGCACCGGCTTTTACGCGTGGAGCAGGCGGTGCGCGTAACGTCGCCGTGGCCGGCTATGCCTGTACTTCGACAACCACCCGGCCGCGGATATTGCCCTTCAATATCTCACCGCCCAGGCGCGGCAGGTCCCCGAGCTTCGCCGTTTCGATCGTGTGCTCAAGCTTGTCGAAGGGAAGATCGCGGGTCAGCCGTGCCCAGGCCTCTTCGCGCAAATTCATCGGGCAGAAGACGGAATCGATGCCCAGCAGATTGACGCCGCGAAGCAGGAAGGGGATGACCGTCGTCTCCAGCTTGTTGCCGCCCGCCAGGCCACAGGACGCGACACTGCCCCGCAGTTTGATCTGCGGCAGGATCGCCGCCAGGGTGCTGCCACCGACGGCATCGATCGCCCCGGCCCAGCGCTCGCTGTCGAGCGGCTTGCCGGAAGGCTTGGCGATGCTCTCACGGTCGATGATTTCCGCAGCCCCCAGGCCGCGCAGATAGGCATGCGTTTCCGCCCGCCCGGTCGAACAGGTAACGGCATAGCCGAGCTTCGCCAGGATCGCCGTCGCCACGCTGCCGAGCCCGCCTGCCGCCCCCGTCACCAGGACCGGGCCGCTGGCCGGCGTCACGCCATGCTGCTCGAGGGCAATGACCGCCAGCATGGCGGTAAAGCCCGCGGTGCCGATCGCCATGGACTGCCGCAGCGAAAGCCCTTTCGGCAGATGTACCAGCCAGTCGCCCTTGACCCGTGCCAACTCGGCATAGCCGCCCCATTGCGCCTCGCCCACCCGCCAGCCGGTCAGGATGACGGCATCTCCCGGCTTGAATCCGGCATGGGAGGATTCCACCACCTCACCGGCGAAATCGACGCCCGGTACATGCGGATATTGCCGGACAAGGCGGCCAAGCCCACCAAGGACTAGGCCGTCCTTGTAATTCAGCGTCGAATAGCGGACGCGGACCGTGACATCGCCTGCCGGCAATTGATCTTCGGACAGGTTTTCAATCGCCGCAGAGACCTTGCCATCCGTCTCGCGCAGCAGCAGAGCCTTGAACATGCAGTGATCCTTCTGCGTCTTGTTGTAATTATGCAGAGACCGGCAGCGTCTCGCCAAACCGCACCGGCTCGCCGATCGGCTGATCGAGCAAAGCACCGTCGCGCATGACGATGCGCCCGCGAATGACGGTTGCGATAGGCCAGCCGGTCACCGTCATCCCGTCATAAGGCGTCCAGCCGCATTTGGTTTTCATCCACTCATGCGTGATGGTCCGCTTTGCCTTGAGATCGACGATCGAGAAATCGGCATCATAGCCGATGGCGATGCGGCCTTTGCCGGCGATGTTGAAGATGCGCGCTGGGCCGGCGCTGGTGAGGTCGACAAGCCGCGACAGCGTCAGCCGTCCCTCGTTCATGTGATGCATGAGCAACGGCAACAGCGTCTGCACGCCCGGCATGCCCGAGGGGCTTTGCGGATAGGGCCGGTCCTTTTCCTCGCGCGTATGCGGCGCGTGATCGGAGCCGATACAATCGACGATGCCAGTTCGCAGCGCCTCCCAGATGCCGGCCTGATGCCTGGCGTCTCGCACCGGCGGGTTCATCTGCGCATAGCTGCCGAGACGGTCATAGCAGTCCGGCGCCACCAGGGTCAGGTGATGAGGCAGCACTTCGACGGTGGCGATATCCTTGTTCTGTGCCAGAATCGGCATTTCATCCGCCGTCGAGACATGCAGCACATGCACGCGGCGCCCGGCCCGCCGGGCGATCTTCAAAAGCCGCGTCGTCGCCCGCACCGCCGTTTCCACGTCTCGCCAATTGGGATGCTCGCGCGGATGCGCACCGTCACGCACCAAAGCGAGGCGCTCGCGCAAGCGCGGCTCGTCCTCGGCATGGATGGCGACACGCCGGCGGCCGCGCCGCAGCACGTGTTCCAGGGTATCGTCATCGGCCACCAGCAGGCTGCCGGTCGACGAACCCATGAATATCTTGACGCCGGCGCAGCCGGGTAGCAGTTCCAGCTGATCGAGCTGGTCGGCGTTCTCGTCCGATGCGCCCATGAAAAAGGCATGGTCGACCCAGGCACGGCCCTTGGCCGCCGTCAGCTTGGCCTTGATATCCGCCGCTGTCAGCGTATTCGGGCTGGTATTCGGCATTTCGAAAACGGCGGTGATGCCGCCGACCGCTGCTCCGGCCGTCCCGCTTTCCAGATCTTCCTTATGGGTCAGACCGGGTTCGCGGAAATGCACCTGGGTGTCGATGGCGCCGGGCAGAACGGTCAGGCCGGCAGCCGGTAGAACGGTGGCCGCTTGATCGGCGGAAAAACGGCCGATGCCGGCGATCCGGCCGGTGCGTATGCCGATATCCACCTCTTCCAAGCCGTTCGGGGTGAAAACGTGACCATTCTGAATGACAAGATCGAATTTATCGGCCATGCGGGGGGCCCATCCAAGGAAGCGATCCCGCATCTGTATCGCCTTTGCGAGGGGTCTGGCAACCGGCGAGGCTGTGCGCTTGCACCAACGTTGCGGGCCTCATCCAGGCCCCGGGTTTTAATCCCCTGGATTACTTGACATTTCCGCCCCCCGGTTTACCTGGCCGGCAACTGAAACGATGACGTCCGCAGGGTTTTACGATATACTCCTTGCCTCTCAGCGGGAGGATGCTGGCGCCGTGATGATCGGTATTAATGAAATGCGCGTGAGGCTCGAGGAACTGCGCAGCGAGCACCGCGACTTGGATGACGTCATCCGGCAACTGACTGAAACCTCTCCCTTCAATCAATTGCAGATCCAGCGGCTGAAGAAGCGGAAGCTTCTGCTGAAGGATCAGATCATCCAGCTCGAAAGCAAATTGCTGCCCGACATTATCGCCTGATCAGCCCGCTTCCGGGTGTGCGGCGAGCGACAATCCGGCGGGGTGCGATTGCGGGCCGGGCGGTCATGCCGCCTTTGGACGTAATGGCGCTTGCGACAGGTCAGGCGGTCACGATGCGTCGGGAAGCGTTGCACCGGGCAGCACATCCGGCGCTGCTTCATCGATCTCGACTGGCCCGGAATCAAAAGCCGCCGCCAGCATCGATGACTGGGCCTTCTTTTCGTAATGGCGGCGCTTCACTTTATACATATTGGCATCGGCGGCGGTAATCGCTGTCTCCGCGCTCTGCTGGGCGAGAAACTGGTGAATGCCGACTGCACAGGACAGCGTCAGCTGCTCATCCTGCCAGGTGAAGGGGCTGCGGTCGATGATGCGGACCAGCGCGCTGGCCTTTTCCTGCGCCTGGCGTTCGTCCGCCTGGGCAAGGATGACGCCGAACTCGTCGCCCCCCAGGCGCCCCACAACATCGGTATCGCGGACGTTTTCGACCAGCAACCGGGCGAAATGCGCCAAGGCCGCGTCACCCGCGGCATGACCGTAGCGGTCGTTGATCTCCTTCATGCCGTTTACGTCGAAATAAAGCACGCTGCCCGTCGAATTATAGCGCTCGGCATAAGAGATCATCCGAGTCAGCTCTCGGACGAAGGCGCGCCGATTGGAGATCGGCAGCATCGCATCCTCGTCGGCAAGCTGCTCCAGGTGAACGATACGCTTGCGCGTCTGGTCAAGCTCGTCGCGCAGATTGCTGACCTCGTCGAGCAGCGTCTGCAGGGCAAGCCGCACATTGGGCGATAACTCGCCTTCACTGAGGCCAAGGAACGCGACGCGATCCGCCGGCGCTGCGGCAGCGGCCTCCGCGACGTTGACGTTGCTCGCCTTGTTGGCTTTGCCGACTCCCGTTGCCGGCCGCGCAGCAGCGGTCCGCGTCGTCGCAGGCGTCGTCCGGCTGCGGACTTTCATCGGCATTTCTCGGCAAATGACGGCATCGTCTACCAGCTCCCACCGGTGGCATTCGGCCGAGCCCCCAAAGCCTGCCAAACGCAGCAACTGATACGGCAACCCCAGGGTTAGTCCTAGAGTTTTGCGTAAAGTCACAATGTCATGTATTGGTTAAATCGCCGTTACTCCGGCACGATATTGATGGATAGTCGGTGCAGCCGGAGGCGGAAAATAAGGCCACCGCAGGCAAAAGCATTCGTCGATACCGATCAACTGACCGATGCGCCTTGCCAGCGGGCGGACCGCCCCTATAATGCGCGCGCATTCAGCCGCCAACGGGATAGGTTCAGGATTATGATCTCCGCTCAGCCCTTGATCAGTGTCATCATGGGCAGCCAGTCGGACTGGCAGACCATGCAGCATGCCGTCGACATCCTGAACGATTTTAATGTTCCTCACGAAGTGAGAATTGTTTCGGCGCACCGTACACCTCAACGTATGATCGAGTATGCGCAGACCGCACGCGGCCGGGGGCTGAAAGTCATTATTGCAGGCGCCGGCGGTGCCGCCCATTTGCCGGGCATGGTAGCCGCGATAACGGATTTGCCGGTACTCGGCGTGCCTGTTGAGTCGGCTGCTTTGAAAGGGCAGGACAGCTTACTGTCGATTGTGCAGATGCCCGGCGGCATCCCCGTCGGTACCCTGGCAATCGGCAAGCCGGGTGCCGTCAACGCAGGTCTGCTCGCGGTTTCGATTTTATCTCTGTCAGATCCGGATTTGGCGCAAAAACTGGCGGAGTTTCGACGCAAACAGACTGAGGCGGTCGCTCTTGAGCCGAACCGCAACAACTGAATGCCATCCACACCATTGACGCCTATTACTGAGATCGGATTGACATTGAGATGAGTATCGACGAGGGCCAGATCATCCCGCCCGGCAGCACGATCGGCATTCTGGGCGGCGGGCAACTGGGTCGCATGGCGGCGAGCGCGGCCGCACGCTTGGGTTACAAGGTGCATATCTTCTGTCCGGACCAGGATAGCCCCGCTTCCCAGGTCGCCGCGAAGACGACGGTTGCATCCTATGACGACAAGGCTGCGTTGCAGGCTTTTGCCGACAATGTCGACGTGGTCAGTTTCGAGTTCGAGAATATTCCTGCGGCGACGACCAAATTTCTCGCCGCCCTGAAGCCGACACGGCCTTCACCACATGTCCTCTACGTCACGCAGGAGCGTTTGCGCGAGAAGAGCTTCCTGAGTTCGATCAATGTGCCGACCACCGGCTTTCTTGAAGTCGGGCGCGCGGAAGCGCTGCCACAGGCGGTACAGACCTTGGGTCGCCCCTGCATCTTGAAATCGGCCAGTTTCGGTTATGACGGCAAAGGCCAAGTGCGGATCGACGCCGATACCGATCTTGAAGAGGCTTGGCGCAAGATGGGAGCCCAGCTCGGCATCCTTGAAGCCTTCGTCGATTTCGCGAAGGAAATTTCGGTCGTCATCGCCCGCTCGGTCGATGGCAACATGGCGCAATATGTCGCCGTCGAAAACCAACACCGCCATCACATTCTCGATGTGACGATCGCCCCTGCCCGCGTCACACAGGCGATCACCCAGCGTGCCGAGGCGATCGCCCGGCATATCGCCCAGGAGCTGAAGCTGGTCGGACTGCTTGGTGTCGAAATGTTCGTGACCCAGCAGGGCGATGTTCTGGTGAATGAATTGGCGCCACGGCCGCACAATTCCGGCCATTGGACCATGGATGCCTGCATCACCAGCCAGTTCGAACAATTTGTGCGCGCCGTCTGCGGCCTGCCTTTGGGTTCACCGGAGCGGCATTCCGATGCGCAGATGAAGAACCTCATCGGCGACGAGGTCAATCAGTGGCGTGAGATCCTCGCGGAACCCAGCGCCAAACTCCATCTCTATGGCAAGAGCGAGGCCCGGCCGGGTCGCAAGATGGGCCACGTCAATCGGCTGAGCCCGAAAAGCAACGGCTGAAAAAGACGACGGCCAGCTCAATGGGCCGGGCGGCGGCGACCCCGGGTCGCGCGGCCTCGCTTGAACAAATTCTGCGGCTTCGGCAGCCGGTCGGCGATTTCGCGCAAGCGCGAACCTGCCTGGCCGAGGAGCTGCGGTACCCGCATCACATCGGCAATCCGGCGTTCGAGAAAGCTCCAGGTGGCGCTGCAATCCGGCGATTTATCGTTCAGCCAATACATCACCGTGGCGGAATAGACGCCGGCCAGCAGAGCCCGTTTGGTGTAGAAATTGTAATCGGTCGACTTGTCGCCAACCGCATACCAGATGGCATTGACCGTATTGTAGAGCAGCCGGGTAGCGATCCCCGCATTCTGCGGCATCAGCAACAGCGTGCAGCCCGCTCGCACAGCTTCGCGATGGCTGGAATTGGCTTCCAGGCGCGCGCGGATCGCTGCAGCAACGCGCTCACGCGTGCGAAGATGGACATTCTCAGGCCGGGCCATGGCGGCGACCATCTGTTGATCGGCGACCTCATGCCAGAGGATCAGCACATCTTTTGCGCCGCCGGGAAAGGCGTTCAGGATACGCTCGGCCGGAATACCGGTTTCCTGACCGGCCGCCTGCAGCGCGGCCTCGCTCCACCCGTCGAAGGGAACATGATTGAGAATTGCCGTCAGCAAGCGCTGGCGATCCTCATCGCGGTCGTATCCGGACATCATCTTCTCCATCCCTTCAGCGGTCCACGGCCCATAAGCTCGTCCGTCTAATCATCAATGGCGCCTTCTTCGACTTCATCCGCGTCCCGCGCCGCCCGCTGCAGTTCTTCAACAAAGCCCAAGGTCGAAAGATCTGTCATGCGCATGGGATAAAGGATACCGTCCAAATGGTCGCATTCATGCTGTACCACGCGGGCGTGAAATCCGCGCGCTTCCCGGTCGATCGGCTCGCCCTTGGCGTCCAGGCCGCGATAGCGGATATGGGTATAACGCGGCACCAGACCGGCCAATCCCGGCACGGAGAGACAGGCCTCCACCCCGACCGCCGTCGCATCCGTCAGCGGCGTGATTTCCGGATTGATCAGCACGGTCATCGGTACGGCGCCCCGCTCGTCGCCGCCCTCGCGCGCCAGGCGCGCCGCCGGGACGTGAAAAATCACCAAGCGCAGCGGCACATGTACCTGTGGCGCGGCCAGGCCGGCACCGCCAATATCCGCCAAAGTTTCCAGCATATCCTGGATAAGCCTTTGAATTTCATCAGATTTCGGATCTTCCACGGGATCCGCCCGGCGTTTCAGCACGGGATGGCCCATGCGGGCGATTTTCAAGATAGCCATGCGATGTCCTTGCTTCTTGCTGCCAATATGGGTCAGATTCGCCCCGCGCGAAAGGTGCCGGGGTGGGAAAATTCCCCTGAATCAAGCAGCAAGCACCCTTCACAAGGCAAAGTTCCTGTGTTATCCACACCCGTCAACTGGCAGCAATCCCGCTGCCTGACGAGTTTTTGCGTTTTTCAAAAACCCAAACCACCAACCTAGAAAGGCTGTGATCAACCGTGCAAGTTCTCGTCCGTGACAACAATGTCGATCAGGCCCTGCGCGCGCTGAAGAAGAAGATGCAGCGCGAAGGGATCTTCCGTGAGATGAAGATGCGTCGCAATTATGAGAAGCCGTCGGAGCGCAAGGCGCGTGAGAAGGCTGAAGCTGTGCGTCGTCACCGGAAGCTGATGCGCAAGCGGATGGAGCGTGAGGGCTACTAAGCACTCAAGCTTCTGGAACCCCTTAGCGGTTCCAGCACGTTGAATCGAAAAGGGCCGGAACTTGCGTTCCGGCCCTTTTGCCTTGCGGCGGGATGACTGTCCCCTTTCATCCCACCGAAGTTGCGAGGGTCGTCCCCCCAGCCCGAGTTGGACCCGATCACTCAGATCCGTGTCGGGGCCGGCACGAGCGGAGCCATCCCTCCTCCCGCGCCAGCCGATACGCTCAGCCCAAGGCCTTGACGATATCCTCGCACATCTTCTTCGCGTCGCCGAACAGCATCATCGTGTTGTCTTTGAAAAACAATTCATTTTCGACGCCGGCATAGCCTGAAGCCATGGACCGTTTGACGAACAGCACGGTCTTGGCATTCTCCACATCCAGGATCGGCATGCCGAAAATCGGGCTCTTCGGATCAGTCTTGGCCGCCGGATTGGTGACGTCATTGGCGCCGATCACGAAGGCCACATCCGCTTGCGCGAATTCCCGGTTGATGTCTTCCAGTTCGAAGACCTCGTCGTAAGGCACGTTGGCCTCGGCCAACAGCACATTCATATGGCCCGGCATGCGGCCGGCGACCGGATGAATGGCATAGGAGATCTTCGCCCCCTCCTTCTTCAGGAGATCGGCCATCTCGCGCAGGGCATGCTGCGCCTGAGCGACCGCCATGCCGTAGCCCGGCACGATGATGACGCTGCTGGCATTCTTCATGATGAAGGCGGCGTCGTCGGCGCTGCCGGCCTTGACCGGGCGATCTTGCGTCTTGCTGCCCGCAGCGGCGCCCCCCGCATCGGTACCAAAACCGCCGAGGATGACGTTGAAGATCGAACGGTTCATGCCCTTGCACATGATGTAGCTAAGGATGGCACCCGAGGAGCCGACCAGCGCACCGGTGACGATCAGCAGGTTGTTCGACAGGGTGAAGCCGATACCGCAGGCCGCCCAGCCGGAATAGCTGTTCAGCATCGAGACGACCACCGGCATATCGGCGCCGCCGATTGGCAGGATCAGCAGGAAGCCGAGCAGCAGCGAGACGATCACCAACGCCCAGAAGATCGTCACATGCTGAGCGACGATCAGGGCGACGATCAGAACGACGATGGCAATGCCAAGAGCGGCATTCAAAATATGCTGGCCGGTGAAGATCAGCGGCGCGCCGCTAACCAGCCCCTGCAGTTTCGAGAAGGCCACCAGCGAACCGGTGAAGGTGATGGCGCCGACGGCGACGCCGAGCCCCATTTCCACCAGGCTGCCCGGATGGATCGCCCCGGCATCGCCGATATGGAACTCAGCCGGCGCATAGAAGGCTGCCGCCGCGACGCAGACCGCCGCTAGGCCCACGAGGCTGTGGAAGGCAGCCACCAGCTGCGGCAATGCCGTCATCACGATCTTGCGGGCAATGCCGGCACCGATTGCCCCACCGATCACGATGCCGCCGACGATGAACCAGTAGCTGTGGACACTCGGCAAGGCCAGAGTCGTGAGGATCGCCAGCACCATGCCACCGACGCCCCACAGCAAGCCGCCGCGCGAGGTCTCCGGCGAGGACAGGCCCCGCAAGGACATGATGAAGCAGACCGATGCAATCAGATAAGCGAAAGCGGTCAATGTCTCGTTCATATGCTTCCCCTGCCCGCTTGCTTACTTTTGTTTCTTTTTGAACATCGACAACATCCGCTGGGTGACGATAAAGCCACCGAAGATATTGACCGAGGCCAAGGTCACGGCGATGAAGCCGAAGATCTGGCTGATGCTGAGGTCCGATGGCCCGGCAGCAATCAGTGCGCCGACGATGATGACCGAGGAAATCGCATTGGTCACCGCCATCAAAGGCGAATGCAATGCCGGCGTTACGCGCCAGACCACGTAATAGCCGACGAAGCAGGCGAGGACGAAGACCGTGAAGCCGAAGATGAAGGGTGTGTGCCCCGCCTGTTCGGTTGCCGTCTGAATGCCCGCGGCGGAGGCCTCCTGCGCCACCTGGCTGGCCTGGGCCGCCAGTTCCTGGGCGCTGTTGGCGAGATCGATTGCCTTTTGAACCAGATTATCTGCACTCATCGCTTGCTCCCGTCACGCCTTGAACATCGGATGGATGATCGTGCCATCACGGGTCAGTGCGACACCTTTGACGATCTCGTCCTCCCAGTTGACCTTCAACTCCTTGCTCTCCTTATCGATCAGCAAAGTGACGAAGTTCAGCAGGTTGCGGGCATAGAGGGCGGTCGCATCGACCGCCAAGCGGCTCGGCACGTTGTTATGGCCGACGAGCGTCACGCCATGCTTGACCACGACCTTGCCTGCCTCGGAGAGCGGGCAATTGCCGCCCTGTTCGACCGCGAGATCGACGATCACCGAACCGAGCTTCATCGATTTGACCATATCCTCGGTCACCAGGACCGGCGCCTTGCGGCCGGGGATGAGGGCGGTGGTGATGACCACGTCCTGTTTCTTGATGGTCTCAGCGATCAGCGCGGCCTGCTTGGCTTGATAGGCTTCGCTCATCTGCTTGGCATAGCCGCCGGCCGTTTCCGCCTGCTTGAATTCCTCGTCCTCAACGGCAACAAAGGTTGCACCCAGGCTTTCCACCTGTTCCTTGGTCGCGGGCCGCACGTCAGTGGCGCTGACGATGGCGCCCAGGCGGCGCGCCGTGGCAATCGCCTGCAGGCCGGCAACGCCGACACCCATGATCAGGACGCGGGCCGGTGCGACGGTTCCCGCCGCCGTCATCATCATCGGGAAAGCCCGGCCGAACACGCCAGCCGCATCGATCACCGCCTTATAGCCGGCGAGATTCGATTGCGAACTGAGGACGTCCATCGATTGCGCACGGGTAATGCGCGGCATCAATTCCATGGCGAAGGCATTGACGCCCCGTGTCGCATAGCCATCGAGGCTGTCCTTGGCGCCGTGCGGATTAAGGATTGCCGCCAGGAACGCGCCCTGCTTGGCCCCGGCCAGCTCGTCCGGTCCACCTTCCGCTGCGGTCAGCGGCCGCTGCACCTTAAGGATGAGATCGGCGCCGGCAATCGCGGCTGCCGCATCGGGAACGATGGTCGCACCGGCGGCCGCAAAGGCCGCGTCGGCAATCGCCGCGGTCTCGCCGGCACCAGCTTCCACCGCAACCTCGGCATTCAACGCGACATATTTTTTGACGGTATCAGGTGTCGCGGCACAGCGTTTTTCGTCGGCACGGCGCTCTTTCAGAATGGCAATCTTCATGCCTGTCGCTTCCCCTGTCGGTCGCTGCCGCGATGACGCGGCAATCAAGCCAACTTATCTGACCCTGCATCGCGCCACCGTTTCATTTACGACGGCGTTTTTTCGTCCATGGCAGCCAGATTTTCTGAGCGCGACCTTCCCGTCGCGGAAACGTCAGCTGAGTCTGCTGAAAATTTCCCTGATATATCTGCTAGTTATCCCTGATTCGACAGAAGCTTGCCGCCCCTTATTATCCGCTGCCGGCAACACTCTGCCGATTTTCCGCGATCCGAACAAGAGGCGATACCGTAAAGCCGCCGCCCGGCCCGCGATCCGCCCCCATTGGGCCATCAGTCGAGGCCGACCGCCTTGCGAGCGGTCTTCTGCCGCCGATCGAGGGTCTTGGCCTGGAATTCGTGGATGAGATCGTGGAAGAGGCGATACCAGTTGATCTCCGCCTTGAGATGCATGAAGACGGAACCAAGACCGATCGCCGCGCGGTCCATGAAGACGAATTCGCGCGGCGGCGTTACCGGCCCGAGGCGCCGCAACTCCGCATGGACGCTCTCCGCGACCTCACGGCCATAGATGCCGCTGTCATGTTCGTGGATGCGCCGTGTCTTATCCTCGAGAAGGGGACCATAGATGAAGTGCGCCCAGCGATTGAGCACGTCGATGACCTCGTCGTTGAGGCCCTTGAAGCCCCAACCCTCGTAAGCCGAAACCGCAAGATCCCGATCGTCGTTCAAGAGCGCATAATAGAGATCAATCACGCCCTTGACGAAATTGCCGTCGAAGAACCGGATGCAGCCGAAATCCAGCAGATTGACGCTGCCGTCGGCGCGCACCGTATAGTTACCGAGATGCGGATCGCCATGGATGACGCCGTAATCGTAGAACGGCACGTACCAGGCGCGGAACATGTTATAGGCGACACGGTTGCGCAATTCGACATCCGGCTTACCCGCGAGGAACCGCATCAGGGGTTCGCCCTCGACCCAGGTCATGGTCAGCAGGCGCTTGCTGCTGAGTGCGGTGATCGGTTCCGGCAGGTGAACGCCCTCTTCCTCGGCCAACATGCGGCGATAAAGCGCCATATGTCTGGCTTCCAGCTCGTAATCCAGCTCTTCGCGCAGTCGGTCGGCGATTTCCTGCTGGATTTCCTTGGTGCTGATGGCCCGGTCATAGCGCTCATAGATGCCGAAGATCAGGCGCAGCTGGCGCAGATCCGCCTCCACGGCCGAGGCCATGTCGGGATATTGCAGCTTACAGGCCAGCAGCTTTCCCTCGCGACTATGGGCCCGGTGCACCTGTCCCAGTGAAGCCGCCGCGGCGGCCTGCTGCTCGAAATCCTTGAAACGTTGCTGCCAGCCGGGGCCGAGCTCCGAAGCCATGCGGCGCTTGACGAAAGGCCAGCCCATGGACGGCGCATTGGACTGCAGTTGCTGCAATTCCTCGACATATTCCTTGGGCAAAGCGTCGGGGATGGTGGCCATGATCTGCGCCACCTTCATCAACGGCCCCTTAAGGCCGCCCAGTGCCGATTTCAGCTCCGCCGCATGCTGGCCGCGATCGACCTTGAGGCCGAGATAACGCTCGCCCGCCACCCGCGCCGCCAAGCCACCGACGGCACGGCCGACGCGGGCATAGCGCCGTACGCGACCGCCGAGATTGTTGCTTTCGCTGTCAGTGCTCACGCCTGCTCCAACTGGTCGATGAAGCCCTCGATCACGCCAAGGCCCTTGGCCCAGAAGGCAGGATCGGAAGCATCGAGGCCAAAGGGTGCCAGCAATTCCTTATGCCGCTTGGTTCCGCCGGCGCGCAGCATGTCGAGATATTTCTCGACGAAGCCGGCATCGGCATTCTGGTAGACGGCATAGAGCGAGTTCACCAGGCAATCGCCGAAGGCATAGGCATAGACATAGAAGGGAACATGAATGAAATGCGGGATATAGGCCCAGTAGATGCCGTAACCGCTGTCTTCCGGCAGCTTGATGCCAGCGCCCAGCGCCTCGCGTTGCGTCTCCAGCCAGATGGCGGAAATCTGCTCGGGCAGCAGTTCGCCTTGCTTGCGGGCATCATGCAAGCGGCGTTCATATTCATGCATGGCGATCTGGCGCACCACCGTGTTCAGCATATCCTCGACCTTGCCAGCCAGCAGCAGGCGGCGCTTGGCGGGATCCGTCTCCTGCTTCAGCAAGGCCTGAAAGGTCAGCATCTCGCCGAAGATCGACGCGGTCTCCGCCAGCGTCAGCGGCGTATCTGAGAGCAAGGCACCCTGCGGTCCTGCCAGCACCTGATGCACGCCGTGGCCGAGTTCATGGGCGAGCGTCATGACGTCACGCGTACGGCCATGATAGTTCAGCAGCAGATAAGGATGCGCGCTGGGCACGGTCGGATGGGCGAAAGCGCCGGGCGCCTTGCCTGGTGTCGCCGGCGCATCGATCCAGTTCTTGTCGAAGAAATCCTTGCCGATCTTCGCCAGTTCCGGCGAGAAGGCATTATAGGCCGTCAGGACCGTGTCCTTGGCTTCCGGCCAGGAGATCAGGCGATCGTCGTCGCTGGGCAGAGGGGCATTGCGGTCCCAGTAATCCAGGGCCTCCTGCCCCATCCATTTCGCCTTCAGCTTGTAGTAGCGATGCGACAGGCGCGGATAGCTCTGCTTGACGGCATTGACCAGCGCGTCGACGACCTGGTCTTCCACCTGGTTGGCGAGATTACGCGAGGAAACCGGCCGCGCGAATTCGCGCCACTTGTCCTCGATCTCCTTGTCCTTCGCCAGCGTATTGGTGATCAGCGCGAAGAGACGTTGATTGTCCTTGAAGCCCTTGGAAATCGCGGCCGCCGCCGAACGCCGCTTGGCGGGGTCGCGATCAGTTAGCAGGTTCAGCGCCTCGTTGCTGGTCAGGCTCTTGCCATCGACATCGAAACGCAGATCGGCAACCGTTTCGTCGAACAGCCGGTTCCAGGCGGCGCGGCCGGTCAGATATTTCTCGTGCAGAAGGCGCTCGACCTCGTCGGACAGCTGATGCGGCCGGAACGCCCGGGTGGCGTCGAGCCATGGCGCGAAGCGCTTCAGCGGCGCATGGGTCATCTGCTTGGCGAGAACGGCATCCTCGATCTTGTTGATCTCGAGCGAAAAGAACAGCGTCTCGACGGAAATATCGTTGGCGCGCTCGTTGACCTCTTGCTGGAACTTGGCGAGCTGCGCATCCGCCATATTAGCGGCGTAAACCAGCTGCGCGTAGCTCATCACCTTGCCGAGCAGTTCCTGGATGACCTCATATTCCTCGATCGCCGTCAGCAGGGCGGCACCCGACAGGCTGGAGAGCTTACCCTCGTAGGTCTTGCGAAAGACCTTGGACCGATCGGCGGCGGCCGTTAGATCGCGCTGGATCTCAGTATCCTGCGGCCCGTTATAAAGATCGGCCAGATTCCAGTTGGGGAGGGTGCCGAGATCGTCCTTGGCGGATTTCGCCCCCGCAGTTCCCTCGGCAACCCGAATCGGTGCCGGAGTCCCGCCGGCCAAGTCCGTCGCGGGGGTCCGAAAAAACACCTTGCCGGCCGACTGGCGGCCGAACGAGAACTGCTGCATGGTCAAATTCCTTTGAGTTTTTCTCGACTTATTGCCTGATTTATATGGGAATGATTCAAGTGTCGCCAAGAACCAAAGCACCCCTTCAAGCGCCAAAACGGCATTAGGATAACGCGGCGGTGACAAATTGGTGTCCGAAGATCGTCGGACTGACATCGAATCGCCATAGGATGGCGCAGAAATACTGAGCCGGGCTACCGGAATTCGCGGGTGGCCCCGGCAACGGGGAGACGTAGGATAAATGAGCTTTGAAACGGTACCGAGCCTGGCACGGCTGTTCTTTGACCAGGCCTCGGCGCAGCGCGACCGGCCTTTCTTGTGGAACAAGGGGGACGGCGCCTGGCAATCCCGCAGCTATGATGAGGTGGCGGCCGATATCCGCTGCCTGGCCCTGGGATTGATCGCGCTAGGCGTCAATCCCGGAGATCGCGTTGCGCTGATCTCCGAGAACCGCCCGGAATGGCTGATCGCTGATCTCGCCATCATGTCGATCGGAGCCATCTCGGTGCCGGCCTTTGCTACCAACACGGCCGAGGACAACCGCCATGTCCTCACCCATAGCGGCGCCAAGGGGTTGATCACCTCGAACGATACCATCGCAAAGCGGGTCCTGCCGGCTGCCCTGCAGGCGCCGGAACTGCAATTCATCATTTCCATCGACAACCTCAACCTGGCACAGCGCCTGTCGATTCCGGTACTGACCTGGGCCGAGGTTTTCGACCGCGGCGCACCCATTCCCGCCACCGCCCTCGATCAGCGCCTGGACGCGCTCAAGCGCCAAGATGTCTGCTGCTTCATCTACACCTCCGGCACCGGCGGCGTGCCCAAGGGCGTCATGCTGACCCACGGATCGATCCTCTGCAACATGCAAGGCGCCTATAAATTAGTGCAGGAGATCCAGAGCGGCACCGAGATCTTCCTCTCGTTCCTGCCGCTTTCGCATTCCTATGAGCATACCGCCGGCCAGTTCCTGCCGATCTCTATCGGCGGCCAGATCTATTACGCCGAAAGCGTCGAGAAGCTGGTCGACAACATGGCGGAGGTGCGACCCACCATCATGACCGCCGTGCCGCGGCTCTATGAGGCGATCCATCAGAAGATCCTGCGCGGCCTGAAGACCGCCAAGCCGACCCAGCGGCGCCTGTTCGACCTGACGCTGGCATTGGGCCGCAAGCGCTATGAAAATCCCCGTGGCCTGACGTTGAAGGAACGTCTGCTGGATCGCTTCTGCGACCTGACCGTCAGGCGCAAGGTAAGAGCGCGCTTCGGCGGCCGCCTGAAGGCCTTCGTCTCCGGCGGGGCGGCGCTCAATTATGAAATCGGCATCTTCTTTCTGGCGCTGGGCGTTCGCCTGCTGCAAGGCTACGGCCAGACCGAATGTTCGCCGGTCATCACCTGTAACCGGCCCAATCGCATTCGCATCGATACGGTCGGTCCCGTCTTCGATGGCCTGGCGATCAAGATCGCCGAGGATGGCGAAGTCCTTGTCCAGGGCGAGGCAGTCATGGCCGGCTATTGGCGCGATGCGGAAGCGACCAGCAAGGCGATCCAGGACGGCTGGCTGCATACCGGAGATATCGGCGAATTCGACGCCGACGGAAACTTGAAGATCACTGACCGCAAGAAGGACATCATCGTGCTGAGCGGCGGCGACAACGTCTCCCCCGCCCGCATCGAGGGCTTTCTCCTGCTGCAGCCGGAAATCGCCCAGGTGATGGTGCATGGCGACAAGCATCCGCATGTCGTGGCGCTGGTCGTGCCGGATGCGGAATTCGCCAAGGAATGGGCAAGGCAGAATGGAAACGAGGTAACACCCGAGCAGCTTGCCGTCGATCCGCAATTCCACAAAGCGATTGGCCAGTCGATCGATCGCGTCAATCGCGGCCTCTCGGCAATCGAACGCGTCCGGCGCTTCGCCATCCTGCCCGAGGGCTTCAACATCGACAACGGCATGCTGACGCCGTCGCTTAAAATTCGTCGCCATAAGATACGGGAGCGCTGGGCCGAGGAAATCGCCCAATTATACGAGAAATGACGGAGCCGAAAGTCTACCGGAAGCCTAGTTGACGCTCACGACCACTTCCGCCGCCTCGCCCCCGTTGTCGAGCCAGTCCTCGTCAGCGGCCCGCGCGGCGGCGACGATCTCCATGGCGATGGCCGTGTCGAGCCAGTCGGGGTCGATCGTCAGCACCAGACTCAACAGCTTTTCCGCGAGCAGCAGGGGCGTTTCATCGTCATCGGGGAGCAGGACGATCGTGATCAATTCGCGCCAGGCGCCGCAAGCCTCCATCACCAGATTTTCGTCCACCTCGATCAGGATCAGGTCCGTTGCCGGCCCGGCTACATCCAGCCCGCGTGTCCGCGACAGCTTGCGCGCCATATGCGCGGCAACGCCCTGACGCAAGCCGTTGGTGAGCCGGAAGGCCTCCGTTCCGGACCGCTCCTGGCATTGCAGGACGAGATGCCCGAGCGCCTCCAGCAGGGCCAGAGCCAATTCATCCTCGACGCAGCCGATCTTGCGACAGCTTGATAACGTCGCGGCGATACAGGCATCGAGTTCGCCGTCGTCACGGTATGAGAAGGTATTGCGCATTACTGCCTCCTTCGCTCGCCTCGCTGATTGATCTGGCACCTCCGGCGGGCTGTCGGCACTCACCGAACTATCATAGCAATGCTCGCTCTTAACAATGCGTTACTGGCGAACCAAACACGCGGCGCTCGTCAAGATTTCATACACATTGTTGTGTCGCGCATCATTTTCATTTGATTATGGCTAAGTTGTCTTTGACGACGATCAAGATCGGTCATTCGCCGTTCCTTTGCCATGTTCCGACCGACATGGAATATGGCTGATATCTGCCGCAGGAGTTGTGGACAAGGGCCGGAAACTGCAGCAAGGTTGACCGGAAAGTGCTGGGGAGCAAGAGTGATGGCGCGGCCGCAAACCGCTTTGGCGCAAGTTGCGCTGGACGACAAATATGCCCTTACGACGGGCCGGGTTTATATGACCGGAACGCAGGCGCTGGTGCGCCTGCCGATGCTGCAGCACCGGCTCGATCGGGCGTCGGGACTGAAGACCGCCGCCTATGTCACCGGCTATCGCGGATCGCCGCTCGGCGGCATCGATCTGGCGATGCAGCAAGCCCGACGCTTCCTGCAAGAGAACGAAATCCTGTTCCAGCCAGGGGTGAACGAGGAACTGGCGGTGACGGCGCTGTGGGGAACCCAGCAGACCGGCCTGTTCAACGACGGCAAATACGACGGCGTCTTCGGCATGTGGTATGCGAAAGGCCCAGGTGTCGACCGCAGCGGCGATGCGCTGCGTCACGCCAATCTTGCCGGCACCTCGCCACATGGCGGTGTCCTGGCGTTGGCCGGCGACGACCATACCTGTAAATCCTCGACCACGGCGCATCAGTCCGATTACGCGCTGATGGATGCCAATATCCCGGTCCTCTATCCGGCGACCGTCCAGGAAGTACTGCAATACGGCCTCTACGGCTGGGCCATGTCGCGCTTCACCGGCTGCTGGGTCGGCATGAAAATGGTCGCGGAGACCACCGATGTCGCCTCGCCGGTCCTGATCGATGAGGTCGCACCGCAATTGCGGTTGCCCCAGGATCTGCCGCTGCCGCCCGGTGGGCGCCATATCAAGCTGCCGGATACGCCCTTCGCCCAGGCCCAGGCGCTGGAACAGGAACGCATCCTGCTGGACTTCCGTCTGCCGGCGGTCGCCGCCTTTGCCCGCCTCAACCCGCTCGACCGCATCGAAATCGACGGACCCAAGCGCCGGCTGGGCATCGTCACCTGCGGCAAATCCTATCTCGATCTGCGTCAGGCGCTGGAAGATCTGGGCATCGATCGCGCGACGGCGCTGGATCTCGGCATTTCCCTCTATAAGGTGGGATTGACCTGGCCCCTGGAAGCAAGCGCCCTGCGCCGCTTCGCCGACGGGCTGGAAGAAATTCTCGTCATCGAGGAGAAGCGCAGCTTCATCGAGATGCAGTTGAAGCAGATCCTCTACGATCTGCCCGACGGCCGGCGTCCGCGCATTCTCGGCAAGACGGCGGAAGACGGCACGCCGCTCCTGCCGGCAACGAATGAGCTCACGCCGGGCATGATCGCCGAGGCGATCTGCAGCCGCCTCGGCGCAGACCGTCGCAGCGCCGAACTCGACGCACGGCTGAACCGGATGCTAGCGCAGGAGCGCAACGTTGCCGGCTATCAGGCGCCGGTCCGCCGCTTTGCCTATTTCTGCTCCGGCTGCCCCCACAGCACCTCGACCAAGGTGCCGGAGGGTTCCCGCGCCCTGGCCGGCATCGGCTGCCATTTCATGGCGCAATGGATGGATCGCAGTACCGCCACCTATACCCAGATGGGCGCAGAAGGCGCCACCTGGGTCGGCCAGGCGCCATTCTCCAACACACAGCATGTGTTCCAGAATATAGGCGATGGCACGTACTTTCATTCCGGATTGCTGTCGATCCGCGCCGCCATCGCGGCCAAGGTCAACATCACCTTCAAGATCCTCTTCAATGATGCCGTCGCCATGACCGGCGGACAGCATCACGACGGCCCCCTCTCGCCGCTGATGATCGCCCAACAACTGGCCGGCGAGGGCATTACCCGGATCGCCATCCTGACCGAAGACCTCGGCCGCTACCAGAATATCGGCAGCCTGCCTGCAGGTGCCACCTTGCAGTTGCGCGACGAACTCGACGCCGTGCAGCGCGAGCTGCGCGAAATGCCGGGCGTCACCGCCATCATCTACGACCAGACCTGTGCCGCCGAGAAACGGCGCCGCCGCAAGCGCGGCCAGATGCCGGATCCCGATCGCCGGGTCGTCATCAACGAAGCCATCTGCGAGGGCTGCGGCGATTGCAGCCGCACCTCCAACTGCCTCAGCGTCGTGCCGGTGGAAACCGCCTTCGGCCGCAAGCGGCAGATCGATCAATCGAGCTGCAACAAGGATTTTTCCTGCCTCAACGGCTTTTGTCCCAGCTTCGTGACCGTCGAAGGCGCCAAGCTGCGCCGGCCGCAGGCGGTCGCGGCAACCGCATCCGATGCAGGCATTGCCCTGCCGGAACCGATCGCCCGCGATATGCAGCGGCCCTATAACATCCTCGTCACGGGGATCGGCGGCACGGGCGTTGTCACCATCGGCGCCCTGCTCGGCATGGCGGCGCATCTCGAGGGCAAGGCCTGCACCGTGATGGACCAGACCGGCCTCGCCCAGAAGGGCGGCGCCGTGGTCAGCCATATCCGTCTTGCCGCCTCGGCCGAAGAACTCGGCGCCGTCCGGTTGCCGGCGGGAGCCGCGGATCTGGTCCTCGGCTGCGACCTCGTCGTCAGTGCGGCCGGCGACAATCTCAGCCGCATCGGCCGCGGCCGGACGATGGCAATCATCAACGAGCATGAAACCATCACCGGCGCCTTCACCCGCGACCCGGATTTCTCCCTCTCGCATGATCAATTGGCCGATGCGTTGCGCCTGGCCGCAGGGCCGGACAAGGTCGGCTTCCTCGACGCGACCCGCCTCGCCACCGCGCTGATGGGCGACGCCATCTTCACCAACCCCTTCATGCTCGGCTACGCCTATCAGCGGGGCCTGATCCCGCTGAGCACGGCGGCCTTGTTGCGCGCCATCGAGCTCAACGGTACCGCCGTCGACCGCAACAAGCAGGCTTTCACCTGGGGCCGCCAGGCGGCGGTCGATCTCGCCGCAGTCGAGAAGGTCGCAATCCCGACAGACAGCGTGGAGCAGCACCTGCCGACCAGCCTCGCCGAAATTCTCGCCCACCGCATGGCACATCTGACCGACTACCAGAATGCCGCCTATGCCGCGCGCTATCAGGCCCTGGTCGACCAGGTCGCCGCGGTGGAAAGCCGGTTACTGCCCGGCGAAGATAAGCTGGCGCGCAGCGTTGCACGCAATTACGCGAAATTGCTGGCCTATAAGGATGAATACGAAGTAGCGCGGCTCTATCGCCAGCCTGCCTTCCGCGACGGCCTCGCCCGCCAGTTCGCAGATGGCTACAAGCTGCGATTCCATCTGGCGCCGCCGGCCCTGGCGCAAATCGATCCTGCCACCGGCCATCCGCGCAAACGCGCTTTCGGCGGCTGGGTGATGCCTGTTTTCAGCCTGTTGGCGCAATTCAAAGGCCTGCGCGGTACGGCGCTGGACCCCTTCGGCCGTACGGAAGAGCGGCAGATGGAGCGCAGGCTGATCAGCGATTATGAGGCGTTGATCGCCACCATCCTGGGAGAGCTGTCCACCGCCAATCACCGCGTCGCGGTACAGCTCGCGGAGCTGCCGCAGCAGATCCGCGGCTTCGGCCACATCAAGGCCGATTCGGTGCGCAAGGCAGAGGCGCGGCAAGCAGAATTGCTGGCCGCGTTCCGCCAGGCGGCGCCGGCCCATCAAGCCGCGGAATAATAGTATCGGGAGACGGTCTCCAGCCGGCCTCAGGCCATGCCGATGGCTTGCTTGTAGAGATCGAGCAGCTGTTCCTGCTCTTCGCGATCATGCGCTTCCATTTTACGCAAGCGGACGATCTGGCGCATGATCTTGGTGTCGAAGCCGGAGGATTTCGCCTCGGCATAGACTTCCTTCACATCGCCGGCGATGGCCTTTTTTTCTTCTTCCAGGCGCTCGATACGTTCGATGAACGACTTCAAACGATCGGCTGCGATCCCACCGGCATCGGCCATGTGTCACTCCAGACTTTCAGGTAAACAAAGGATTGCCGCGGACTTTAGCCGCCTGGGCTAGTCCGGACAATCATCGAGACCTGTGGATAACGGGGATAACTCCACCGGAGGGCGCGGCAAATTCGATCGCCGCGCGAATCTCCTAGCTGTGCTTATGGCTATCCGCGAATTGCTTGCTCTGCTCGGCCGTCGCTTCGCGCTGATATTTCGCCTTCCACGCGTCATAAGGCATGCCGTAGACGACTTCGCGGGCGGCGGGATCGCTGATCTCCTCGCCCCTTTCGCTGGCAGCGGCACGGTACCATTTCGACAGGCAGTTGCGGCAGAAGCCGGCGAGATTCATCAGATCGATGTTCTGGACATCGGTGCGCTCGCGCAGATGCTCGACCAGGCGCCGGAAGGCGGCGGCTTCGATTTCGGTTCTTGTCTTATCGTCCATGGATCACCTCTGGGATGTTTTTACCGCGAGACGGCCGGTGGATGATAGAGGGTGACATCCGCCAGCACGTCATGGCAGACCCGATGCAGGGTCTCGACCCAGCGCGCCACACCGGCGGCATCGGCGATCAGATCCTGCCGCACCTCGATCAAGGCATGGGCAAGGCCGCGCGCTTCGGCGTGGTGCTGCATGGAGAAGCCATGGCCGTCGCGCCCGGAATAGGGCTCGTTGTCACCCACAACCAGACCCGGTTCAGCGGCCAGGCGCTGCATCAAGGGGAGCGGCAGGCGGCCATCCTGATTCCATAATACGCCGATATGCCAGGGACGCACGAAGTCGTTCATGACCGGAGTGAAGCTGTGCAGCGACAGCAGGATCGGATGCTGACCGGCTGCGAGCCGTTCGTCGATCAGCCGGTCCAGCGCATCATGATAAGGATTGAAAATCTCCGCCGCGCGCTGCTCGCGTTGTTCGGCCGTCAACCCGCGATTGCCCGGAATATCCACCCGGTCGCTGATCTGCGGAATCGAGGTCGGATCCTTGAGATGCCGATTGCAGTCGATCACCAGCCGCGAATAGTGGTTGAGCAGCAACGGCGCGTCGAGCAGTCGGCTTAATCCTCGCCCCAGCTCAGCGATGCCGATATCCCAGGCGATATGCTTGTCGAAATGGGCCGTATCCAGCCCGAGAGCGTTCAGGGCTTTCGGCACGGCCCGTCCGGCATGGTCGCAAAACAGGATCAGCGGCGCTTTGCCCTGCGGGTTTAAGCACTCAAACGGCACGGGGTCGCTGTGCTGCAGCAAGGTCTCGCTATGCATCATCCTCTGGCTCGACATGCAAGGAACCACGGGTGACCGCGGGCTTGCCGGAGCATAGTACTAAGCAGGATGGGCTGTCATCGCCCCTTCACGCGCTTTTGAGACAGGCGAGACTTCAATGCCGACCCATCGTCCCTCACCCGTCCATTCCGCGCAGCGCCTCGCCCTGCCGTTGTTGGTCCTGGGCGCGGTCCTGATCTCCGCTTCCGGCATTTACGTTAAACTCTCCGAGGTTGGCCCGACCACGACCGGCTTCTATCGCATGTTCCTGTCGATGCCGATCTATGCCGTGGTCCTGCTGATCGCCGGAAACCGCCGCACGGGGCAGGCCGAGACTGCCCTGCCGCCGATTTCGCGCCGCGCCTGGTGGGCGCTCTGGGTCAGCGGCTTTTTCCTCGCCCTGGACCTGATCGCCTGGCACTGGTCCATGCATTACATAAGCGTCGCGGCTGCCACTTTGCTCGGCTGCACAGCCCCGGTCTGGGTCGCCCTAATGGGGTTCCTGTTCTTCGGCGAGCGCTTTTCGGCCCGCTTTCTCATTGGCTTGACCATCGCCATGATCGGCGTCGGTTTCCTGGTGCTGGGCGGCGCCACCGCCTTCAAATTCACCGACGGGCTTGGCGTCGCTTGCGGCCTGCTGGCGGCGGTCTGCTATGCTTTCTATATTCGCGGCGTGAAGGCGGCACGCGATTCCCTGCGCGTCTCGCAGATGATGTTCTGGAATGCGGTGATCGCCAGCACCATCCTGCTGCCGATCGCCGGGGTGACCGAGAGTGGCCTCCTGCCCCATAGCTGGAAAGGCTGGGGCGCCGTCATCGGCGTCGCCGTCACCAGCCAGGTGATCGGCCAGGGCCTGATTGGCTGGTCGATGGCGCATCTCTCCGCTGCCTTCTCCTCGCTGACCCTGCTGCTGACACCGGTCGCCTCTGCCGTTCTGGCCTGGCTGACCTTGGGCGAGACCCTGACCGCCTTGCAGATCGGCGGCGGCGTCGGGGTATTGGCGGGAATCACGCTGGCAAAACCCCTCGGCCGCCCCGCCCCGCGAGCAGCCGATGACCAATCCGACGCCGCCAAGCCGCCAAAGCGTGTCGCAGCCTAACTTGACCGGCTTTCGCTGCTGTCCCTAAAGTGACAGCCGTTTTGGACCTGGGAACAGCATGACCAGCGATCGCGATCTCTTGCAGCGCATGTTCGCCGCGGCGGTAGCCGCCGTGGACCCGCTGAAAATCCTCCAGCCTTATCTGCCGCAGCCGCCCAAAGGCCGCACCATCGTCGTCGGCGCCGGCAAGGCGGCGGCGGCCATGGCAAAGGCAGTCGAAACGCATTGGTCGGGGGCGATCGAGGGCCTGGTCATCACCCGCTACGAGCATGGCCTGCCCTGCAGCCGTATCGAGGTGGTCGAAGCCTCGCATCCGGTACCTGACGCGGCCGGCCAGGCGGCCGCGCGGCGCATCCTGGATAAGGTCAAGGGGCTGACCGCCGACGATCTGGTGCTGTGCCTGATTTCCGGCGGCGGTTCCGCCTTGATGGCGATTCCCGCCGAGGGCCTCACCCTCGCCGACAAGCAGGCGATCAATAAGGCGCTGCTGAAATCCGGTGCCAACATCGCCGAGATGAACTGTGTGCGCAAGCATCTGAGCGCCATCAAGGGCGGCCGCCTGGCCGCGGCAGCCTATCCGGCCAAGGTCGTCAGCCTGATGATCTCCGACGTGCCCGGTGATGATCCCTCGGTGATTGCCTCCGGCCCGACCGTGGCCGATCCTTCGACCCGCCAAGAGGCGCTGGCCGTGATCCGCAAATACGGCATCGACGCGCCGGATGCCGTAATACGGCACCTGGAAAGCGAGGCCTGCGAAACGCCGAAGCCGGGCGATCATCGTCTCGCCGCTGTTGAGAGCCATATCATCGGTACGCCACAGGCAGCATTAGATGCGGCTGCCGCGGTCGCGCGCGAAGCGGGCTTGACGCCGGTCATTCTCGGCGATCTCGAAGGCGAAGCACGCGATGTCGCGCTGGTTCATGCCGGTATCGCGCGACAGATCGCCCGTCATGGCCAGCCGGCCCAGGCCCCTGCGGTGATCATCTCCGGCGGCGAAACCACCGTCACCGTACGCGGCAATGGCCGCGGCGGCCGCAATGCCGAATTTCTCCTGGCCTTGGCGGTCGCGCTCGATGGTCATCCCGGCATCTCGGCGGTGGCCGGCGATACCGACGGCATCGACGGCACGGAAGACAATGCCGGCGCATTGCTGTCGCCGGACAGCCTTGCCCGCGCAGCGGCAAACAAGGTCAGCGGCAAGGAAGCCCTCGCCAATAACGACGGCTATGGTTTCTTTTCCAGCATCGGCGACCTGATCGTCACCGGCCCGACCCGCACCAATGTGAACGATTTCCGCGCCATCATCGTCAGGACAAAAGCCTGAGCCGCCTCTTCAGGCGCGCCGCACCAGGACGAAACGCTGGTAGAGATAGCCAAGCACGATGAGGCAGAGGCCAAGGCCGAGGAATGAGGCGACCCGGTAGAGACCGGTCAGTCCGGCGGCATCGATCAGGAACACCTTGAGGATCGCCAGCAGGATCACGCCGGCCGCCGCGTGACGGAGCGGCCGGCTGTCGGTCGTGATCGCCAGCAGGATGAGTACCGCCCCATAGCCGAGCCAGGCCAGCGAATAGCCGTAGAGCTCACCGTCGCTTTTGAGATCAGTGATGAAAAGGCCCGAGGGCCATGCCACGATCGGCCCGGTAAAAAACTGACGATTGAGGATCGAGACGCCGACAAAGCCGGTCACGATCGCGACGGCGCCCAGCGCAGGCTTTGATATTCTAATGGTAGCGGCAAGATCGCTGTCGCCGGTACCGACGGCGGAACCGGCCCGCTCGAAATTGTGTGCCAGCACCAGGCAACCGACGGCCGGCGCCAGATAGGCATAGAGCGCCCGATTGAAGATGGGCGTGGTGCCGATATCGATCTCGTTGAAGAGCGGATTGAGGAACAGCAACGGTCCGAAAAGCACCGCCGCCGCCGCCAGTAGACAGAGCAGCAGGGCGGCCCAGATCAATTTCGCTTCATCCCGCTGCAAGGCGATGCGGATGATGACATGCGCCGCAGCGAGCCAGAGGATGGCCAGGGTTGCCACTTCGGTCAGCGAGAAGTCGGCAGCGACCAACTGCGCGCCATGGAAGAACTGCCGTACTTCCAGGCTGATCAGCAGGAAGCCCAGAAACGAGGCCGTCAGATCGACCAGCAGCAGCAGGCCGCGATCCTCCGCCGTCGAGAGGGTCGCCATCGGTGAAGCTGTCGCCGGCTGGCCAACCGGCCGGCGCAGCAGCCATCCGCTCGCCACGAAGCAAAGGAAGGGTATGCCGACGCCATAGAGGAGCCAATTGAGAATCGGCCTGTCGCTGACGGGGAAGCCTGACAGCAGCAGGGCGATCAGAATCCCCGGTGTCGCCACCCAGGCCACGCGCCGCAGCCATATTTCCTGAAGCCGGTCGCCGATCCAGATGACCGGCGGCAACATCAGAGCCCAGATCACGGCAACCCAGCCGGCGCCGACCTGCAGCGGAATTGCCGCGGCAATGAAGCCGATCACCGCCAGGCAATGCAGGGCAAAGCTTGCGCGGTAAGGCAGGTCGCTGCCGCGGCGGTTGAACAGCCGCTCGGCAAAAATCAGGTGCAACCCGGCCAACAGGATGGAGATGAGCGGCCAGGACAGCAGCAATTCCCGATGCCGGAAATCCACATAGGCGATGGCAAACAAGGCGGCGCTCGCCAGCACCGACAAGCCGGACCAGCGCGCCGGACGTATTGTCCCGAAGCTGACGCCATAACCGCCGGCGATCAGAAGGACGCCAAGCGCAATCATCAATCCGATGACATCGCCACTGCGTTCGGCGGGGACGGCGCCGGCAAAAAATCGCGTCTGCAGCGGCATGACGGCCAGGGTGGCGAGGACCAGCGCCGCCATGCCGAAGCCGATCAACTCGCGGCTGGGATAGCGTCTCGCTGCGAAGAGATGCACGACCATCAAGCCGATCAGAAACATCCAGTCGAACAGGCTGTATCCGCCATTGGCCAGCCAGACCGCAAACATCAGGGCGGCAAGCAGGTTGCCTGCGATATCGATCAGCCGTTCGATCTGCGTCAAAGGGGCAGCGCCCGGACCGGTCCTGCCCCACACCGCCAACCGGCCATCGAAGGTCCAGATCAACAAGGCTGAGATGGCGAGAATGAAGACCGGCAGTTCAATCTCGCCGAGCCGCGTATTGTCGGTCTCGATCCAGTTAAGCTGTACGGTCAGCCAAACCCACAGGAGGCTGCCGGCAAGGCCAAGCGCCGCCACATACCACCATCGTCGGCGGCGCCAGAGCAGCATGGCGCCGACCAGAATGAGGAAGAGGAAAACAAACAAGGCCGTGGGATGCGGCTCGTTGCTGCTGACCAGCGCCGGGGTTAAAAAGCCGCCGGCCATGCCGACCAGCCCAACGAAGGGTCCGTGCCTCAGCGCGGCGAGAATACCGCCAGCGGTCACCGCGCCGAGCAGAATGAAATCCAGGGCCGCCGGAATGAGGTCATAGATCGCGTGGGCGGCGAACAGGCTGGCGAAGAGATCGGCAAAGCCGGCGGCGATGAGGGACTGCGCGATGGAGCGGGAACGGCCGCGCATCCATTCCCCCGCGACCAGCAGGACGAGACCGAAAAGCAGCGCCAGGGCGATCCGCAGAAGGGGCGACAGCAATCCCTGGTCCAGCGAATATTTGACGAAGAAAGCGCCGGCCAAGGCAATGGAAAGACCGCCGATCCAGACGAACCCGCGCGCACCAAACAGCAGTTCCAGGCTCAATGCCTCGCTGCGCGCGGGCTTCTGAGCCACCAATTCGCTCGACGCCGCGGCGTTTGCAACTGCCGCATCCTGCTGTGGCGCCTGGCTCTCACCGGATATCCCCACCGCCGGCATCTCCGCCGGCAACGCCGCATCGGCGTCTTCTGGAACGTCAATCGGCTTTGCGGCTGCTGCTATGGAGATCGGCGTCGAAGTGGCAGGAGCCGGCACGGTCTGCGGCAGCATCTGCTGCCGCAGCTGCTCTTCCAAGACTCCGATCCGCGCCTGCAGACTTGCCAGGCGTTGGCCGTATTCGCCTGAGCGTCGATAGGCGACCACGGCCATCACCGGAACGCCGACCAGGAAGAACAGGCCGATCAGGATGCCGAAGAGGACGAACACCATCTCATCATCGTCGAAGAACGACATGTTCGCGTCCCCTCGCCCCCGCCCGGCCGGCAGGCGGCATTATTGCCGCAGCTATTGCAAAGACGGCTTCCAGGCGTCTGCCTGGTTCTTCAACTGTTGCACCTGAGCCTGCGGCAATTGCTGCGCTACCGTATCGCGGATGCTGGCAGCATCCTGCATATCCTTGGCCAAGCTGGGATCCACCGGCAAATGCGAATCCGCGCTCATGACCTGCGACGGGTCATTAGCGCGGGCGGCGATGTCGGCATAGAAATAGGCCTGCGCCAAATCCTGCGGCACGCCGACGCCCTTATAATACATCGCGGCCATCTCGACCTGCGAATGCTTGACGCCATGATCGGCGGCGCGCTTGGTCCAATAGGCAGCCTGCTTCTCGTCCTTGGCGACGCCGAGCCCGAGCAGATAGAGCGTCGAGAGCTGGGCCTGTGCCGCAGCATTGCCGTGCGCGGCCGCCGGGGTCAGCCATTTCGCGGCCGTCGCATAGTCCTGCGGCACGCCGAGACCCTGCAGGTACATCTGCCCAAGAGCCGCCTGCGCGGCCGGCACGCCCTGATCCGCCAGGACCTGGAATTCCTTCAAGGCAGTGGCATAGTCGCCCCGCTCAAACGCCTGAAACCCCGCCATGCCATCGGCCCGGGCCACCGCCGGCATAATCATTGCCGAAGCCAGCAGGGCGGCAGCAAAGCGGATGGCAAATCGCGGATGCGGCTGTCGCATGTCGATATCGTCCTATTTCAATTGCTCATTGTCTTTATGTTACCGTGACGCGTCATCCCGCCTCGTCAGCAAGTTGACTATAGACAATGCGGCCACAACTGTCACGGTAGGCTTGGCGAATTCGAGGCTGTCTGTGGCCTCAATCACCTGCCAATGCCGGGCGGCCGAATGCGGCGGCGGAGATCTCCGATTCAATGAAGAGGCGCAAACCGCCGGGCTGCTCGAAAATCTTGTCGCGGCGGTCGTGGCGGGTCTGGATATCGACCGCGCCGGCACGTTCGGCCAAGGCGAGCGCGCTTGCCTCGGCCATTTCGATCGCATGTTCGGCCGCGGTTTCCAACGACAGGAAGTCGCGATTGCCGTCGGGCAGATGGACCCGGAACAGCCCGTCCTTCGGTGCCGTGATGCTGATCGTGACCTGCTGCATCACGCCGCCAGCGACCGCACCGACGGCGTTCGATACTTCGGCATGGCGCGGAATGACGAGCCGCGTCCGCAGCCGTTCGGCAATGGCCGGATAATAGCTATGCACCGGCGCACCGATCCCTGCCAGCGGCACGCTGAGACCGATCGCCACATCGATCAGCGATGAAGACGCGTCGCCATTGAGATGTGCCCGCGGCGCCAACGACCGGCCGACCAGCGCATTGCCAAGGCCACTCCACTCCCGACGGCTGATCGCCATGGTCTCAGCAAAAACGGAATCGAGAATGACTTCGCCGGATTGCTTCACCACCTGCTCGACGATCTGCCGGCAGAGCGTTTCGTAATCAGCCGGCGCCTGCCAGCCGGCCTGGGGTGCCCGCAGGAGGAACAGTTGTGCACCGATCACCGCCGCCTCGCGGCACCAGCGATCCTGATGTTCCAGCACGTGGACGGCGTCGCTTGGCGTCAGGCCGCTGGGGATGACGAGGCCGCGATCCACCAGACGCTGCAGATTACGCGCCGCCGCCGGGCTGAACAGGAGATCGGCCAAGGCAACCGGCCCGTCGGCGAGCGCGTCCCAGACCTGCTTTTGCCCCTCGGTCAGGCTGGTCTCGCCGGCATCGAGGGGGCGCTGGCGCAGCGCGAACTGGCCGCGATAGGGAATCATTTCGTCGGCGGCCAATTGCGCCTTCAGGATATCCAGCGTCTTCGGATATTGCTGCGCCAGCAGGCTGAGCGGTACCACCCGGCGCGGCCCGGCGATGAAGCCGGCAGCGTCGTCGATGCGAATTTCGCTGTCGCCGCCTAGGCCATAGGTATGGACGGCAACCGCCTCCACCATGGTCTTCCAGCCGCCGACGGTGGCGCCTTCCTTGTTCAGCACCGGCCGGCCATCGCGTAGCATGGCGATATCGGTCGTGGTCCCGCCCATATCGGAGACCAGGATCGTCTCCTCCCCGCAGAGATAGCGGGCACCGACCAGGCTGGCGGCCGGACCGGACAGAATGGTTTCCACCGGACAGGTCAAGGCGAGTTCGGCACTGATCAGCGACCCATCGCCCTTCACCACCATCAGCGGCGCCTTGATGCCATGCTTGCCGAGCAGCCCGGCAACGGCGCGGATCAGTTGCTGCAACTGGGGAATGAGCCTGGCATTGAGCGCCGCCGTCAGCGCGCGGCGCGGCGCATCCAGCTTCGAGGTCAATTCGTGGCCGCAGGTGACCGGCTTATCGGTGAGTTCGCGGATCAGCTGCCGCACGGCGATTTCGTGTGCCGGGTTGCGTACTGAAAAATAGCCGCTGACGGCAAAGGCGGCGACCTTCGGCGCGTGCTGCAGGACCGCGGCCCTGATGGCCTCGATATCCAAGGGCGCCTGCTCGTCACCGGCCGGCTTATGGCCGCCGGTCGCAAAAACGACGGGATCGTTGCCCAGAGCCTGGCGCAGGCCGGCGCGCTCCAGGGCCTTCGCATCATAACCGAGCAGAATGAGGCAGATCGGCGCGCCGTGGCTCTCAACAATGGCATTGGTCGCCAGCGTGGTCGACATCGACACCAGGGCGATGTTGCTGGCCGCATGCCCAGCCGGCAGATGCGGCAGCACCGCTTCCATGGCACCGCCGAGTCCGATCGACAAGTCGTGCTTGGTGGTCAGCGATTTGGCGGTGGCGAGGACGCCGGCGGCAGGATCAAACAGAACGGCATCGGTATAGGTGCCTCCGGTATCGAGGCCAAGCAGAATGGGCACGTGCGTCGCTTCCTTCCGGCCGCGGCATTCGGTAGTCCCGTCTTCGGTTCATAAGCGGCCTGCGCGGTTGTGGCGGCAAAGGTCCGAAGGGTCAAGCTCTGAGCCGGAATGGCCGGCGTGCCGAGGTGGCAGAGCTGCAACGCAGGACAAGTGCGGGCCCGTGCCGCGCCGCTGTCAAAACCTGGCAATAGAGGTTAATGCAACGGACCGATCATCGCGTTGATTGGCAAGGAAAATTACCGTCCATTTTAAGATATTTTTGCTTTTCCGGGATGCCGAGCTGTGGCAAGTTCTGTCAGTCGCCAGCGGCGACACAGGGTCTGCCTGGGGGAAACAGGCACGCGAGAGCAATCGAATTGGGACCTGGCTCGGTCGAGCCGGGTGTTGGTGGCTATCGGCGTGATGTTTTTGGCAGACGGTCGATAATGGCCCATCCTTGGGCTTCACAGGGGATGAACTGTATGACGCCACGTCTCGCTGCTCCATCTGCCTCCAACGAAAGTCGCCTGCTGATAACGCGGCGCAGATTATTCGGATTGGGGCTTGGGGCGGCAAGCATGACGCTAATGCCGCGCTTCGCCGAAGCGGCGATGCCGACGGCTGGCAGCCGCACCCTGCGGCTGTGCAATGAGCATACGGGCGAGGCGGTTAACGCCACCTACTGGGAAAATGGCCAATACGACACCGGCGCACTCAAGGACATCAATTTCATTCTGCGCGACCATCATAATGACGAAGTCACGACAATCGATACCCACCTGCTCGACTTGTTGAGCAACTTGCATCGGCGCAGCGGCAGCAAGCAGCCGTTCCAGGTCGTCTGCGGATATCGCAGTCCGCAGACCAATGCCATTCTTGCCTCGGAACGCAGCGGCGCCGCCTCGAACAGCCTGCATGTGGTTGGCCAGGCGATCGATATCCGGCTGGCCGACCGCACTCCCCGGCAGATTCGGGATTGCGCGAAATCCCTGCGCCTGGGCGGCGTCGGCTATTATCCGCGGGCGGCCTTTGTCCATGTCGATACCGGCTCGGTCCGTTACTGGTGACGAAGCCGTTAATCATTAAGACTCTGGTAACCATGGCAATTTAAGGTACGATCTAGAGTTAACAGGCTCGGGTGGATGAATTAGGCCCCGGCCGCTGCCAGCTGGATGATGGGTACGGGTTGAGCCATGGATGATCTCGAGGATCTACAAGCTCGCGTTGCGGCAGCACAGGAGAAGCTGCGCTTGAACGCCGACGACCAGCGCAAATATGGCCTGCGTCTGAACGACGTCGTCACCATCGTCGAAGGTTCACTGGCGCGTCAGCAGACGGAGATGAAGCGGTTGCAGGACGCGGCGATGTCGCTGCGCCTGGAATGCGACGCTGCGCGCGTGGCCGAGAACCAGACCAAGTCCCTCTATGAAGCCGCCCTCGCCCGCCTCAACATGCTGCAGGCGCAGAACGAGCAGCTGCGCAGCATGGTTTTGACCCTGCTGAATGTGATCGAGGGGCGCGAAGCGCCGAGCGCCTTGCAGGCCGTGGTACAGCGTCTCGAAAGCACCGTGCACGATACGCATGAAACGCAGCCAACGACGCCCGCGTCGTCTCTGCCGGCACCAGCCAAGGAGAATGCGCCTGCCGAAGCAGCGGCTCAGGACGCCGCAGCCGAGCCGGTGGCCGAGCCTGCAGCGGATGCGGAAGTCGAGACCGTGGCCCTTGGCGATCAAGAAGAACTGGAAGAGCTTGCCGAGGAAGATGCTGCATCGCCTGCGGTGGAACTGGCCGCAGCAGCGGATATCGCTGAGACGACGGAAGCTCCCCTCGAAGAGGTGATGGCCGAAACCCAGGAAGATACCTCCGCTTCAATGGCTGCTTTCGACGACACTACCGGTTCCAGCGAAGCCGATAGCAGTGCGGAAATGATCGATGCCGTTGATGAGGATCTCGAAGCGGAGAGCAGCGATATCGCCGCGGCGGCCGAGGATATGCCGGAAGACCTGGATGAGATCTCGCTGAACGGCCATCGGGAATTCGTCACCGATGCGGACGAAATTGTCGCCAACGAGGCCCTCGTCGACGCGGTCGTCGCCCCCGAGCCGGTCGCCGAAGCGAAGGCGCAGCCGGCGACCCAGCAGGACGAGACCCTGGTTTCAGCACTGCTGGATGCTGAAAAAGCCCTGATCGAAGCCGGTGCCAGCGGCGTCGCCAATGCGAATTCGCCGGTTGCCGAAATCATCCGCCGGATCAGCCTGCGGACCCGCGAATTCTCCGAAGCGTCGGGCGTCTGACGGCCAGATGACGACGGGTCAGCCGCAAGACGGCTGGCACCCCGGAAAGCCTTATATCAAAACGCGATATTGGCTGCGCAATAGGCGCCGTCCGTATGCATGGTCCTGCATATCTCTTGCAGGGCGGTTGCATCTGCGTCCGTGCCGTAGAGCCGGAGCACATGCCCCTTGCCCGGCAGATCGACGGCGACATAAAGCGGCTTCAGCGGCAACAATTCACGATAGTGCTGGGTGAGAATTTGCCAGCCGCGCTGCGCCGACCCGATCTCGCGATAGCTCGCCAGATGGATCGCCGTGCCGTTTACCGGCAATTCAGTCGCAACCGCCACGCCACCGTCCCCGCTTGCCGGTGCCGCGGCGACGACCGGCTTGGCGGCACCGGGCTTGGCCGCGCCCGGCCCCGCCTCCATCGGCCCCGTCTTCATCGGCTCGGCGGCAATCGGTCCGGCGGCAATCGGCTTCACCGCGGCGATGAGATCCGCCTTCCCAGGCGAGGCCGGCGAAGTATTCCCCGCCTTAACCGGAGCAGCGATGGCAACGGTCGATGGCACAGCCAACGGCTTGGTCTTGTCCGACCGCGCAGGCATGACCGCCGGCTTCGAAGGCACCAGTTCCATCGGCGCGTTCTTCTTCATCGCCTCGTCTTCGGCCGCAATCTTCGCAGCCTGCTCGGCCTGCTGCAGGCCGGATTTGTCTGGTTGTGAAGGCGCGGTGCATGAACACAGAATCCAGGCGGCCACCGGAAGCGTCACCATTGTCAGCTGCCGCATCGATATCAGCCCCTGTTCGCCACGAGATAATCGGTGTTCTGCAGCTGCAGGGAGCGGACGAGGTCGCCCTCCGGTTCGCGATCGGTGATCAGGCAGGTCAGGCGCCCGGCATGTTCGACTGGGAAAGGCTGCATGCGGCCGATCTTGCTGTGATCGCAGAGGAGGACCGGGCGATCCGCCGCCAGAATCATGCGGCCGTGCAATTCCGCAATATCGCGATGATAGTCGCTGAGAACAATGCCCCCTTGCACACCGCCGAGAACATTGCTCTGCGCACCGCTCTCGCGTGGATCGCTTGCGGCGCAAAGACCATTGACGCTGATGAAAGCGAGATCGGCGTGATAGCGCTCCAGCATGCGCGTCGCGTCCCAGCCGCCGGTCATATCCTCATAGGGCTGGATCTCACCGCCGAGAAGATAGATACGGTTGTTGTTGCGCCGCCAGAGCCGCTGGGCGACGCGCAGGCTGTTGGTATAGACGGTAAGAGAGCGCCGCTCGTCCAGGGCTTCGACCAGCGGCCAGGTCGTGCTGCCGGAATCGATGACCAGGCTGGCACCGTCCGGCACCAGCAGCGCCGCGCGCCGGCCGATCGCCTCCTTCTCCCGGCTGTTGACCACCAGGCGGTCGGCGATATCCGGCTCATTGGCCGCCATCACCACGGCGCCGCCATGGGTCTGCCGCAGCAGTTCCCTGGTCGCCAATTGCTTCAGGTCGCGACGGATGGTTTCCCGCGAGGCCCCCAGGGTACGCGCGAGATCGGCAATCGATACCGATCCTTCCTGGTCCAGTCGCTTGAGAATGAAATTCTGCCGCGCTTCGGCTAACACGACTCGCCCCGTCCTTTACGCCCTGGCAATGAAGCTGCCTGCCGGCCGATCAAAGGTCAAGCCTCGGGGAAATTTCTCCTGCTATGCCAAAGAGTTGAGGCGCATCGTCAGGTTCCGGTGGGTTCCCGGCCTGGCCCGCCCTGCGGCCATTATGCCCAGTTGCGGCAATTGACGCGGGCCGCCTCCAGCGGTTAGCCTCGTCGCATGATCAACAAGCTTCTCCTGGCGCGCCTGACGCGAATTAGCAACCGGACCGTCCTCGGACGTCCGGTCGTTATGCCGCGCCTTGTTGCAGAAAAGAGAGCTGTTGATCATGTCTTCGTTGAAAGCCGTTTCGGCTGAACCTTCCGCCCGCGACCGATCGCCGGGCCATACCCCCTTCGCCGTCCCTCGCGCCACTGCCGCCGATGTGCAGTGCTTCTCGGTGCGCGCCGATCTCGATGCCGGCCTGCTGTCCCGGCTGCTGGAGCCCTTTGCCAAGCGGGGGCTCTGGCCCAGCAAATTCTATAGCCAGGCACTTGCCAGCGAACATCCCGGACAGGCCGCCGAAGCCGTGATCGATATCCAGGTCGCAGGTCTGGATTGTGCGACTTGCGATCACATCGCCATGCAGTTTCGCGGTATGGTCGGCGTCCAATCGGTTCTCACCAGCCTGCGCGCCTCGGCCGACTGACCATCAGGCCGGCTGAGCATCAGGCCGACCGGGAACCGTACAGTCAAGGCTGGGGGGAGCAGCATGACCAACGAGAAGATCGGCACACAGGAATTCTCCAGGCGGATGATACCGCCGGAGGATTGGGACCGCGCACCTTGGAACCGCTGGAGCTTCCAGCATGTGCGGGAATTCGTGCCGACAGTGGCGGTGCGACGCGGGCAGGAGCAGGCAACCGCCCTGCCCCGCGAACTTCATGCCATCGATGACATCGCCTTCGCCAGCGACGGCGTGCGAACGACCGTGGGCGCCTTCCTGGAAGAGAGCTATACCGACGGCTTCATCGTGCTGCACCGGGGCCGGATCATCGCCGAACGCTATATGAACGGGATGACGGAGCGGACCCAGCACCTCTCCCAGTCAGTCGCGAAATCGGTCACCGGAACGGTGGCTGGTATCCTTGCCGGCCGCGGTCAGCTCGATCCGCGGGCGCCGGTCACGGCCTACCTGCCTGAACTGGAAGCCACCGCCTATCGGGGCGCACTGGTGCAGGATGTGCTCGACATGACCAGCGGCGTCGCCTTTGACGAGGAATATACCAATCCCGATTCCGATATCGCCAAGGCCGACGTCGCCTGCGGCTGGAAGAACGGAGGCCGGCCCGGCTGGCCGAAGACAATGTGGGACCTGATCCTTGGACTCACGCGACAAGAATGCGGCCACGGCAGCCGTTTCCGTTACCGCTCCATCGAGACCGATGTCCTGGCTTTCATCCTGGAACGGGCAAGCGGCGAGCGCCTTGCCGATCTCGTCAGCCGCGAGATATGGGCGCCGATCGGCGCCGAGGAAGATGCCTATTTCACCGTCGACCGGGCCGGCTATGCGCTCGCCGATGGCGGTTTCAATGCCACCTTGCGCGACTATGCGCGCTTCGGCCTGTTGCATGCCAATCATGGCATGGCCAATGGCCGCCAGATCGTTCCTTATGATTGGATCGCCGCAACCCGCAAGGGCGATCACGACAAGTTCCAGGGCGATTATCGCGCCGTATTGCCCAAGGGCGCCTATAAGAACCAGTTCTGGATCGAGAATGTCGCGCAACGCGCCTATATGGCGCGCGGCGTCTTCGGGCAGATGATCTATATCGATCCGGACACGAATTTCGTAGCCGTCAAGTTATCGAGTTGGCCGGAATTCAGCAACCCCGCCAGCACCCGCCAGGCTCTCGCAGCGATCAATGCGATCAAGCGAGCGCTTCAAAGCTAGACGCGATACGAAAAGGACGGGCCGCTCGACGCGACCCTTCCACATCCCTGACCTCTATGCCCGCATGCGGGCACCGCTGGGATCATATGGCGGTTCGGCCAGGATCTGCGCCGGACGCATCTCGCCCAGAACCTCGATCTCCACCTTGCCTGCGGCCTTGACGATTTCCGCCGGCAGGTAAGCCAGTGCCACCGCCTTGCCGATGGTATGGCCATAACCGGCGGAAGTGAGGCGGCCGATCACCTTGCCGCTCTGCAGCACCGGTTCGTTGCCGATGGGGTCTGTATCGCTGACCTCGACCGTCATAATGGCAAGCTTGCGCTTGGCGCCGGCCTTGAGCGCCGCTTCAGCCGCGGCGCGGCCGATGAAGTCGCCCTTGTCAAGCTTGACGACTTTTTCAATGCCGGCTTCCGCCGCATTGTAGTCGATGCTGAATTCGCGGCCCCAGGAGCCATACCCCTTCTCCAGGCGCAGCGAATTGAGTGCCCGGACGCCGCAGAGCCGAAGGCCGTGACCCGCCCCGGCCGCCACCAGGCGGTCGAGGATATGGCGCTGCGCCTGCGGAGCGCAGTAGATCTCGAAGCCGAGCTCGCCGGTGAAGGAAACACGGATCACCAGCGCATCGGCAAGGCCCACCCGCATCTGCCGTGCCGACAGGAAGGGGAAGCCCGCATGCGAGACGTCTTCCCGCGTCAGCTGCGCCAGCACATCGCGCGCCTTGGGACCGGTCAGTGAGAAACCCATCCAGTCGCCCGTCACGTCGCGCACAGTGGCATTGCCATCTGCCGGCAGATGCGCCTGAAACCAGCGCATATAGAATTCGCTCGCGGTGGGCGAGCCGATCAGCAGATAGCGCTGCGGCGACAGACGTGTCACCGTGAGATCGCCGAGCACCTGCCCTTTTGGCGTCAGCAGCGGGCAGAGAACCGCGCGGCCATCTTTCGAGGGCAGCTTGTTGGTAACGAGCCTATCGAGGAAGGCGGCGGCTCCCGCCCCGCTCACCTCGAACTTGGCATAGCTCGAGGTCTCGAACAGGCCGACCTGCTCGCGCACCGCCTTGCATTCGGCAGCCACATGCGGGAAGGCGTTGGAGCGGCGGAAACTCGGCTTCTCGACCGGCTCGACACCCTTGGGCGCGAACCACAGCGGATATTCCCAGCCATTGGTGGCGCCGAAGACGGCGCCGGCCGCCTTATAGGCGTCGTAGACCGGGCTGGTCTTCAGCGGGCGAGCGCCGGGCAATTCCTCGTTCGGGCAGGTGATGGTGAAGCGACGGCGATAATTCTCCATCGTCTTTTCCAGCACATAGCTCTTGTTCACATGATCGCCGAAGCGGGCCACGTCCATGGCGAAGACATCCATGCCAGGCTCGCCTTCCGTTACCCACTGGGCGACAGCCAGACCGACACCGCCGGCCTGGCTGAAACCGGCCATGACGCCGGTGGCGACGAAATAGTTCTTCAACCCGCGCACCGGGCCGATGATCGGGTTGCCGTCGGGGGCGAAGATCATCGGCCCGTTGATGATGCGCTTGATACCGCCTTCGACCAGGCAGGGATAGCGCTCCATCGCGACCGCCATGGCATCGGTGATCCGGTCAAGATCGTTTTCCAGCAGTTCATGGCCGAAATTCAGCGGCGTGCCATCAACTGCCCAGTGGCGCGCATCCTTCTCATAGGTACCGATCAGCAGCCCCTTGCCTTCCTGGCGCAGATAGCTCTCGCCGTCGAAATCGATGGTCATGGGAATTTCGCGTGTAAGCGCCGTGACCTCCGGAATGTCGTTGGTGACGACATACATGTGCTCCATCGGCATGATCGGCAGGTTGACTCCGACCTGGGCACCGACTTCGCGGCCCCACAGGCCGGCGCAATTGATGACGACCTCGGCCTCGATGGTCGCCTCCGGCGTCACCACCTTCCAGCCGCCGGCAGGCGTCGCAATCAGTTCGACGACCGGCGTGTTGCGGTAGATCTCGGCGCCCTTGTTGCGCGCCGCCTTGGCATAGGCATTGGTGACGGAGCTGGGGTCGACATGGCCGTCATTGGGATCATAAAGGGCCGAGATGAAATGCTTGGTGTCGATCAGCGGATTGATCTTCCTGACCTCATCCATCGAGACGAATTCGAGATCGAGACCGAGATGCCGCGCCCGGGCGCGTTCCATCTTGAAATAATCGTTGCATTGCTCATTGGCGGCAACATAGAGGCAGCCGACCCGGTGAATGCCGCAGGATTGGCCGCTCTCGCGCTCCAGTTCCTCGTAGATCTTCACGGTATATGATTGCAGATACGACATATTCGTATCGCCATTGATCGTGTGCATGCCGCCGGCGGCATGCCAGGTCGATCCGGAAGTCAGTTCCGACCGCTCCAGCAAAGCAATGTCCGACCAGCCGAGCTTGGCGAGATGATAGAGAACGCTGACGCCAACCACGCCGCCACCAATGACGACGGCCCTGTACTGGGTCTTCATGAACGAGAACTCCCGGAAACTGCGGTGAAAACACGAAAGGACGGCCGGTCAGCCGCCAGTCGAGCCGGGAGTTTGCATAGAAAAACCGGCCCGCCAACGGCCCAAAAAATCACGCGCGGCCCGACTTTTCCTCATCCGGGTGAATTCACCATGGTATCGCGGTTGTCGCCGGTTTCAGTAATCCGGCTGCAATCCCAGCGGGCAGGTCGACAGCAGCTCATAACCGGTCTCGGTCACCAGGATCTGCTGTTCCAGCTTGACGCATTCCTTGCCGCCAACGGCACCGATCAGCGCCTCGATACAAACGGTCTGGCCGGCCTCGAAAGGCGCATCGAAGCCGTGCTTTTCGTAATCCTCACGATAGACGGCGAAAGGATATTCGTCGCACAGCCCCACCCCATGCATGATGCAGGAGTAGCGGCGATCGACGAATTCCGGCGCCAGGCGATAGCTGCGCTCGGTGAATTCGCGGAAACTCAACCCGGCTTTCACCAAGGAAAGATTGTGATGCAGATTGTCGAGGGCTGTCTGGTAGAGCCGATGCTGCTCGTCGGTCGGCTTGGCGCCGCAAATCCAGCTGCGGGAGATATCGGCGCAATAGCCGTTCGGGCCGATCAGATCGGTATCGAAGGAAACCATATCGCCTTTCTGGATGACCTTGTCTGAGCATTCCTGGAACCAGGGATTGGTGCGCTCGCCCGAGGCCAGCAGGCGGCATTCGATCCATTCGCCACCGCGTTCGATATTGACCCGGTGGAGATGCGCCCAAAGCTCGTTCTCGGTCATGCCGGGCTGCATCAGCTGATACATCGCCTCGATGCCGGCCTGGCAGGCAGAAATCGACTCGCGCATGGCGACCAGTTCATCGGCGCTCTTGATGGCGCGGGCATATTCCATCACCTCCTCGCCATCGGTGATATCGACACCCCGCGCCTGCAACAGGAACGTCGCCTGAGGATCCAGCTTGTCGATCGCCAGGCGCTTGTTGCCGCCGCCATGGGTCGCAACCAGATCGGCGATCTCAGTGGCCCAGCGCGTCAACATCTCCCGGTGCCGCGGGCCGTTCGAGAAGAAGGTATGCCCGATCGCCGGACGGGTCTCGTCGATCACTTCCACATCGGCACTGAGATGCGTGGCCACCGCATAGTCGAACAGGATGACCGGTCCTTCGGTGGCGATGAAGACATAACGTGTCTTGTTATGGGTGACCCAGACCTGCATGTTCGACACATCCGTCGCGTAGCGCAGATTGAGCGGATCCATTAACAGCAATCCGGCATAGTCCCGCGCCCGCAATTGCTGACGGATACGCGCCAGCCGATAGGCCCGCAGCTTCGGTCGATCAACCGCGGAGTTATGGAAGACACTCATGGGAAATCGCTCCAGCGCAGACTGAGACGTGGGAAAGTGGCAGATCCAGCCGCCCGTGAGGTTGGTCCCTATTCGGCCGCCTGATAGTTCAGCTTGATGAGGTCCGAGGTCGGGATATGACAGAGGATCCGATGGCCCTGCGGCGTCACCTGTTCGGGCGGCGGCTCGGTATCGCAGATGCCGCCCAGCTTGCGCGGGCAGCGGCTGGCGAAAGCGCAGCCGGGAATGGGCTTGGTGGTGCTGGGCAAAGTCCCTTCGAGGATGATGCGGCTGCGCTCCTTGCCAACCTCCGCAACCGGCGCGGCGGAAAGCAGCGCCTCGGTATAGGGATGGAAGGGAGGCGCATAGACCTGCTCCACCGTGCCATATTCCACCACCCGGCCGAGATACATGACGGCGACGCTGTCAGCCAGGAACCGTACCACAGCGAGGTCGTGCGAGATGAAGACCAAAGTCGTATCACGCTGATCCTGCAGATCGATCAGCAGATTGATAATGGCGGCCTGCACGGAGACATCGAGGGCCGATACGGGCTCATCGGCGATCACTACCGCGGGATCGCCGGCCAAGGCGCGGGCAATGGCCACGCGCTGCTTCTGGCCGCCGGAGAGCTGGCGCGGCCGGCGTGCAGAAAACTCCACCGGCAGATTGACCTGTCGCAACAGGTCCTGTGCCTGCCTGCGCGCATCTCCGGCGGACAGGCCCTTGAGGCGCTGCAAGGCGCGGCGGATGACGAAGCCGATGGTATGGCTGGGGTTGAGGGTGCTCTCCGGATTCTGAAACACCATCTGGATCGATTTCTTCTGCGCCGTGTTGCGGGCTTCGATCGGCGTCGACCCAATATCCCAGTCCACCAGACGCACCTTGCCTTCCGTGGCAAGCTCGATGCCGGTCAGGATTTTTGCCAGAGATGATTTCCCGCAGCCGGATTCACCGACGACGGCCAGGGTCCGGCCCTTCTTCGCGGCAAGCTCGATATCGGTGAGCGCCCTCACCTCGCGCACCTTTCCGCCAAACGGGCCGACCGCCTGTCGGTAGATCTTGTGCAGGTGATCGATCTTGAGAACCTCGGCGTCCTCCTTGGCTGTCGCCTCGGACGCTTCCGCGGCCACCACCTGGAAGCGGCGATGCTGAGGCAATTCGGCGATCCGAACGCATTTCACATGATGGTCCGCTTCGCTCGACATGGAAATAGTCGGAATTTTGCCGGTAAGACAGCGGGCCGGATCGCAAAAACTGCAGCGAGACGCAAAGCCGCAACCATCGGGCCGCATCAGCGCCGACGGCACCTGTCCGGCAATCGGGCTCAGCCGGCGCGACCGCTTGTCGGCCCCCATGGTCGGAATGCTGTCGAGCAGGCCGCGTGTGTAGGGATGGCGCGGATTGGCGAAGACTTCACGGATCGGCCCCTCCTCCACCAATTCGCCGAAATACATCACGCCGACACGGTCACAGACGCGCAGCACCGTGCCGAGATTGTGGCTGATGAAAATGATCGCCGTATCGTGCTTGTGCCGCAACTGCGCCACCAGATCGAGTACCGCTGCTTCCACCGTCACATCAAGGCCCGTGGTGGGCTCATCCATCACCAGCAGATCGGGTTCGGCCATCAAGGCCATGGCGATCACGACGCGCTGCTGCTGGCCGCCCGAGAGCTGATGCGGATAGCGATCCATGATCGCCTCAGGATCCGGCAGGTTCACTTCGCCCAGCATCTTGACCGCGCGCTGCCGCGCTTCCTCCCGGCCGACGCCCATATGGATCATCGGCACTTCTTCAAGCTGTGTCCCGATCCGCATGGTGGGGTTCAGGCTGCTCATCGGGTCCTGATAGACCATGGCAAGCTTATTACCGCGGATCGCCCGCAATTCCGCCGGCGACATCGTCGCCATGTCACGGCCGTCGAAGAGAATTTTACCTTCAGTAATCCGGCCGGCGCCGCCAAGATACTTCATGATCGCGTAGGCAACCGTCGATTTGCCGCATCCTGATTCACCGACCAGTCCCAGTGCCTCGCCCTTCGCCAAAGAAAAGCTCAGGTTTGGAACCACGTCGATCTGTCCCGCGCGAACAACGTAGGAGATGCAGACATTCTGCAATTCCAGGATCGGGCGCTCCGCCAAGGCATTCTGTCCGGCAGTCGTCATGCGTTCCTCAATCTCTGAGACTGATTTCGCGCAACCCGTCGGCCAGCAGGCTGAAACCGACGACGAGCGAGGAAATCGCGAAGGCGGGATAGAGCGACATATGCGGGTAGCTCGACATCATGCCGTAGGTGTCCTTCATCATGCCGCCCCAATCTGGATCTGGCGGCGGAAGGCCGAGGCCGAGAAAACCGAGAACGCCGATCTGGATCGTTGTATAGCCCATACGCAGGCAGCTATCGACGATCAGCGGGCCACGGGTGTTGGGCAATATCTCGACCAGCATGATGTAGAGCGCAGATTCGCCGCGCATTTTGGCGGCTGTGACGTAATCAAGTTCACGCTGTTCCAAGGTGATGCCCCGGACGATGCGGATGATCTGCGGCGAGGCGACGAAGATGACGGCGACGATGATGTTGAAGGCGGATGGTCCCAACCGCATGATGATCAGGATATAAAGCACGATCGCCGGGAAGGAGAGCAGGATATCGGTAATCCTGCTGATCACCGCATCGACCCAGCCGCGATAATAGCCCGCCAGCAGCCCGAGCATGCAGCCGACGAGATAGGCGCAGAAGGTCGCTGCCGGTGCCACGACCAGAACCGTCCGCGACCCCCAGATGACACGGGAGAGAATATCCCGCCCCTGGTTGTCGGTGCCGAGCAGGTAGATTTTGTTGGGGGTCGGATCGGTCAAAGGATCCACGTAACCCGGCGCCGAAGTCGGATCGTCCAAAGTTGAATCGGTGACGAAGGGATCGTTGTCATTGGGGTTATAGGGCGCCAATACCGGCGCGAATATGGCGATCAGCACCCAGAAGGCAACGATGGCGGCACCGACCATGCCGACCGGCGATTCCCGCAGCAGCTTGATCTGGCTCCAGGTCTGTCGGATGCGGCCGGGCTGCGCTATATACGTCGTCTCTGCCATCTTACGCGAACCTGATCCGGGGATTGAGCCACATATAACCAAGATCGCCGACGATCTGCGTCACCACCGTGATGAGGATCGTCACCAGTGTCGCCGCTTCCACGGTCGCAGTATCCTTCGCGAGGGCCGCCTCCAGGATCATGTGGCCGAAACCGGGAAAGGCGAAAATCGTCTCGACCACGACGACACCGGCCACCAGGTAGTTGATCTGCAGCAGGATGACCGTCAGCGAGACCACCATGGCATTACGCAGGGCATGTCCCATCACCACCTTGCGGAAACTGAGGCCCTTGAGAATCGCTGTCCGGATATAGGGTTTCGTCATCACCTCGACCATCGAGGCGCGCACCATCCGCACCACATAACCCAGGTCGAACAGGACCATGACAGCCACCGGCAGCACCAGTTGCGCTGCGAGCGAACTGCCGTCCGAGGTATCGAGCGTGGAGGCGCCGGGCAGCCAGCCGAGCAGGATGACGAAGATCGTCGCCAGGAAAACGCCGGAGGCAAATTCCGGCACCGAGGTCGTGACGATGCTGGCAATCGAAATCGTGCGGTCGAGCTTGGTACCCTCGCGCATGCCAGCGAGGACGCCGAAAAAGATCGAGCAAGGCACGATGACGGCAAATGCGAGCGAGGCCAGGATCAGCGTGTGGCCGAGCCGGTCCCAGATAACGTCATTCACCGCCGTCTTGTAATAGGTCGAATAACCGAGGTCGCCACGGATGACGTTGCCGACCCATTCGACATAGCGGACCACGGCCGGACGATCGAGGCCAAGCTCAACGGTTTTCAGTTGAATCTGCTCGGGTGTCGCGAAGGGCCCCAGCATCTTGCTGGCCACTTGTCCAGGCGTCCATTCGAAAGCGGCAAAGATCATTATCGACACGGCCAGCATCGTAATGATCAGGGCGCCCAGGCGTTTTAAGGCAAAAGCCCCCATCCGGCGATCCATCCCTGAACGGCCGTGGTTCCATGCCACAGCACTCTATCGGCAAATAAAGCTCAGCCGTCCGGCGGAATCTATGCCCTGCTTCGGAGGGGAGCTGTCGATCTATCGACCAGTCTATACAAATTCGCCGCCCTGTCCCAGTTTCTTGACCAGGGCAGAGCGGCGATCCGTTTCACCAGATCAGGCCTGCAGCGACCATTCTTCCGCGAACATATACGCGGTCGGATGCGCCTTGAAGCCTTTCACCGCCTTGTCCATCGGCGTGAAGAAAGCGCGCCACAGCGGAATGCAGATGGGGCCTTCCTCCAGCATCAGCTTTTCGATGTCCTTCATAACGACCTTGCGCTTCTCGACATCGAGCAGCCCCTCGGCTTTCGAGAGCAGTTCGTCGAACTGCTTGTTCGACCAATGGCTTTCGTTCCACGGCACGTTGCTGCGATAGGCCAGCCCCAGAACCATCGTGCCCAACGGACGATGGGTCCAGGTAGTGAAGGCGAAGGGCGCCGAAGGCTGGTTCCAGATGTCCCAGTACTGGGCCGATGGCAGAACGTTGATCTTCACGTTGACGCCGATCTGCTTCCACATATTGACCATTGCCTGGACGGCGATCGGCTCCCAGTCGGGATCCGATTTGCAGAAGATCTCGGTATCGAAGCCGTTCGGCTTACCGGCTTCGGCCAGCAGCTTCTTGGCGCCGGCGATATCCTGCTTCATGAAGCCGACATCGACGTATTCCGGATGCACCGGACAGACGTGATGGTGCTCGCCCGGCGCACCCAGGCCGAGATAGGCGATCTTCAGAAGCTTCTTGGTATCAAGCGCCATGCGCATCGCCTTGGCAATACGCGGATCTTTCCAAGTGTCGTGGATCGGCTGCATGCGCGCGACGGCCGTCTGGCCGGTCGGCACCGTATAGATCTCGACATGAGAAAGCTTCTTCAACTGCGCATATTGCGTGGTCTGCGCTTCGTAGAAGCCATGCACCTGTTTCGCGGCAAGAGCCTGGAAGGCCGCCGACGCATTGTCGCCGTGGTCGATGAATTCGACACTATCCAGCATGGCCGGCTTGCCCCAATAGCCGTCGCGGCGCTTGAGAACCGCCTTCTTGCCTTCCTCGTAGGAATCCAGCGTGAAAGCGCCGGTGCCGATCGACTTGGCGCCGAATTTGCCGTTCTCGCTCGGATGCAGGATGAGGGCTGGGTAGTGGAAGAGGTTTTCCGGCACGGCCAGGGTCGGGGTCTTGCCGTTCAGCTTGACCGTATAGTCGTCGACCTTTTCGATGGCATTGTCGGCATAGAGCTTGGTCGCCATCTTGGCGTTGCCCTTGTCGTCCTTCTCACCGGTGTCATATTCGGTCAGAAGCATGTCCTTGAAGAGGCCCAATACCGACGACCCGACCGAGGCGTCGACCCAGCGCTTCAGATTCCAGATCACATGATCGGCAACCAGTTCATCGCCATTCGACCACTTGACGCCCTTCTTGAGGTGCAGGGTCCAGGTCTTGAGGTCTTCGGTTGCCTCCCATTTCTCCAGGAGCCAGGGCCGCGTCACGTTATCGACGCCGGTTCGCGTCAGGTAATCGCAGACCTGGCGGACAATGTTGGAGTCATAAACCCAAGAGAAAGTGGCCGGATCGGCGATTGAAGGGCAACGCATCGAAATGCGGACGGTGCCACCGCCTGCAGCCGCAACCTGCTCGCCTAGCGGATTGCCGGTCACCGGATCTGCCTCGGCCTCACCGCCAGCCAAAGCATAGGCGGAAACCGCAGACAGGCCGAGCAATGTCGAGGTACGCAGAAACTCGCGCCGATCCATTTTACCCGCCCGATAATCGGACAGCAGAGTCGGCAAATACGCATGAACCTGTTTCAGGTCTTGTTCCATTAGTCACTCTCCCAGCTTCTAGTTATTAGCCTCCGCCCCTGTCGGGCCGGCATTTTTTCTTTATTAACAATGCCCTTTGATCCTCTCCCTGGATCAAGAGCATGAAAGCTCGTTAACAATAGTCGCAATACCATTTTGCTTCCAAGGGAATTTCCCCGCAAAAAAACTCATCGAGTTTCATCGCAAAACTCATCCGAGCTTGCGCGCGATGGTTTGACGCGAGATGGTCAGCGGCTTATCCGAAATCGACATGACGATGGGACAGAGATGCTTTTATGGCAAAAAAATCCTGACAGGCGACTGAAGCTCGTCGAGCACCATGCCTAAATTCGCAGCCAATATTTCATTGCTGTTCACCGAGCTGCCGTTCCTCGGCCGCTTCAAGGCCGCTGCTGATGCGGGCTTCACCGCCGTCGAATGCCAGTTCCCCTATGAAGCCGCCGCCCACGACGTGGCTGATTGCCTGCGGCACCATGAGATCGAACTGGCCCTGTTCAACATGCCACCGGGCAACTGGGCCGCAGGAGATCGTGGTCTTGCCGCTCTGCCCGAACGACAAAGCGAGTTCAAAGAGGGCGTCGCTGCAGCGCTGAGCTATGCGCGGTCCTGCGGGTGCAAGCGCCTGCATATGATGGCGGGGATTGCTGAACCAACCGATGCCGCCGCGCTAGGCACCTATCGCGCCAACCTCGCCTATGCCGCCGAACGGGCGGCGCGCGATGATGTCACAGTGCTGATCGAGCCGATCAACCAGCGGGACATGCCGGGCTACTTCCTCAGCGATTATGAACGCGCAGCGGAACTGATCTCGACGATCGGTTCGGACTCCTTGCGCCTGCAGTTCGATATCTATCACCGGCAGATGATCTGCGGCCGCGTGATAGACGGGCTGCGCGAATTGCTGCCCATAATCGGCCATATCCAGATCGCCGGCATTCCCGGACGGCATGAGCCGGAAGGCAGCGAGCTGGACTTTTCCGTCCTCTTCGCCGAGATCGACCGGCTCGGCTATGATGGTTTCATCGGATGCGAGTATCGCCCGAAGACAACTACATCTGCCGGCCTCGGTTGGCTCTCACCACATTTGATTTGATCACCTATCGGGCTTAGAGCGCGATCCTTTTAAGCGGAAGCCTATCTGCTTCCGCAAAAAACGCGAACGCCCTCTGCCATTGATCCGCGGGGTCCTGGCGGGCGCCAAAACGGCGAGCCCCGCCAAGGGGACTTGGCGGGGCCGAAGAGCTGCCGGGCTATATCCGACGGATCAGTGGAAGGCGGCAACCTCGCGGTTGGCGATACGCGACGCCTTGGGATAGTTGCTGTCGCTGGCCCCCTCGCCCATCAACCGTACTTCCAGTTCGCGGCGCGCCCGGGCGATACGGCTGCGGACCGTTCCGACCGGACATTTGCAGATCTGGGCGACTTCGTCATAGGAAAGCCCGTCCGCAATGACGAGGTGCAGCGCCTCGCGCTGTTCCGGGCGCAACTCGCCCATCGCCTGCATCAGGTCCTTCAGCACCAGAACATGCTCCTGGTTGGCGGCAACGGCGTCCAGGTTATCCATGAGATCTTCGTCGATATCCGTCAACCGTTCACGCTGACGCCGGCGCAGCCCGTTGATGAACTGATTGCGCATGATCGTATACAGCCAGGCGCGAAGATTGGTCCCCAGCGTGTAGTGCTCGGATTTGTCCAGTGCCCGCAATACCGTGTCCTGCACCAGGTCTTCGCCGGCGGAACGGTCCCGCGTCAGCATCATGGCAAAGGCCCGCAAGGCAGGCAGGGTTTCGATCAATTGGTCATGGAATACGGCTGCAGTCATGCGATTTTCCTTTCGGTCGATCCAGCCATGGCTGTGAAATCAACTTCGTCTCGGTAGCCAGGAGAGGATGCCGAGACCGACCGCAGGTGACCAACGACAAAGCCGCGACTTGCAGTGACAAAGACAGGACGCAAAGGCCTATCTTGTGATTTTCCTGTGATGCCTGATGAGATCGCTCAATTGGGGCTGGACAGGCTCCGCGAGCGCGAGGTGGATGAGCCGCAATTCTCGGTCCAACCACCGATCAAATGCCCCCGCTTCAATGCCCGTTTCTTTTTCCCGTCTTTGCGGGAGAGCTGAGCGATGGCAATCGTCTCTGCCCCTTTTCAGCATTTTTGCCGTCCTTCCGAGCAGCGCCCCACACAATATTGTATAAGACCACCGCTTCTGAAATAAAACACGGAAACTTGATGTAAGTTCCCGGCGAAGCCGGCGGTATTGCGGATCTGTGACGACATTGACCGAGTCGACACACTTTTCCGGGCTTCGCCCGCGACCAAGACGATGACGGGCCGCTTGGAGCGCCCAAGACATTCCTTTCTTAACTAAACGAATTGCACCAGCAATGTTGCGAGAAACAGGACCAAAAAGATCAGAAACAGCACCTTCGCAATGCCGGCCGCGGCAGCGGAGATCCCGGTAAAGCCCAGGAGACCGGCGGCTAAGGCAACAACAAGAAAGATCAGGGACCAGGTCAGCATTCGGTCGCTCCCTTCAATGCTCGGAATGGCCGGTCGGGCGCACCACTCGCCCACTTAAAAGCAACGTCGCGTGATGGTCGCGGTGCCTTGCGTCACAGGCTTGTTATTAAACCGCAAGCTGCAACCTCCGAATCTGATCGCCTACCCGTATGTGCTTTCGCAACGATGCGCCGCAACCGGATGGGTTGTCCCGGTTTCGACTGTCGCGCCGATTTGGCGTTATCGTCACGTCCGAGATCGCCGGAGCAAAGCGACCGCCGGAGAAACATGTCACATATGATGGAAACGGACTGGCCCCGCCCGCCGCGTAAGGCTAAGTCTTGGATTACGACTTCCCGCCTCTCATCGATTCCACCATGTCAAGTGCGACCGCATCGCTGCTCAGCCCGCTCCGTAATCCGCTCTATCGCAACATCTGGTTGGCAACGCTGATTTCCAATTTCGGGGTCTGGATCCAATCGGTGGCTGCCGCCTGGTTGATGACCTCGATCGCCTCCTCGGTCGATTTTGTCGCCTGGGTTCAAGCCGCCACGTCGCTTCCCCCCGTCCTCTTCACGTTGATTGGCGGCGTGCTGGCAGACCGGATGGATCAGCGGCTCGTCTTTCTGATGGCGCAATCGATCGTGCTGTTCGTGGCGCTGCTGTTGGCGGTCTGCCAATATGCCTCCCTCATCACCCCTTGGTTGCTGCTGGCCCTCACTTTCGCCCTCGATAGCGGCTCCGCCTTGCGCTATCCGGCCTATCAGACCACGATCGGCGAAATCCTGCCGCGCGAGCAATTGCCCAATGCGCTGGTGCTCAGCAGCATCGGCTGGAACATCGGCCGCGTCGTCGGGCCGGCAATCGGCGGGGCGATCATTGCTCTTTACGGCGTACCGACGGCCTTTGCCGCCAATGCGCTGTGCAACATCTACATCATCTTCGTTCTGCTGCGCTGGCGGCAATCCGCCAAGATCAGCAAACCGGCGGCCAAGACCTCGATGCTGACCGAGATCAGCCATGGCCTCGGCTATGTCCATCGCACGCCATTGATCCGCGCCGTGATGCTCTGCTGCTTCGTCTTCTGCCTGTTCGCCGCCGGCCTGTGGTCGTTGCTGCCGCTGGTGGTCAAGCAACTGGTCGGCGGCAACGCCTCCACTTACGGCGCGGCACTTGGCGCGATCGGCGTCGGTGCGCTGATCGGTGCCGCAGTCATCGGCACGGCGCGCCGACGGCTCGGTCAGCGCCCGCTTTTTGCCGTCGCCACGGCCGCTTTCACCCTCAGCACGCTGGCACTGGCGGTGGTGCAGTCAGTTCCCCTTCTGCTCGTTGCCCTGACACTCGGGGGCATCGGCTGGATGCTGGCCATGTCGACTTTCAACGTGGTTGTGCAAATGGCCGCAGCGGATGGCTTCAAAGGCCGCGCCGTGTCGGTCTATTATGTGGCGCTGTTCGGCGGCATCGCGCTGGGTTCCTGGCTCTGGGGCCATATGGCTGAATATTTTGGTATTCGTTCATCGCTCTACGCCGCGACCGCAGGCCTCACTTTGAGCCTGATCTTCTATCGTCCGACCAGCCGGTTGGGGAATCTTTTGGAAGATCGCAGCCTGCCCCCCGGCAAATCGACCTAGCGCGGTCGATTCTGCGACCAGATGCCCCGGCAGGCAAAGGCGACCTGTCAAGTGCTTGACAGCCAAACGGGTCTATGACTGCTTTGATGTCATGAAAGCATCATCAATGATCGCAAGGGTCGGTCGCGCATGGATGCTGCCGATACTGGGAGCTGAAGGAACATATGTCGACTCGTACTGCAGCCGCTTCGACACTGACGACCGCGGAAGGCTTTCGCCGTTATTTGCCGCTGATCCCACTTTTCGAACAACATGGCTACGCGGTCATAAAGCTCGATCCTGCGATCGTGACTGCCCTCGAAACCGTCGAAAGCCAGGCCAAGCAATTCTTCGGCCAGAGCGCAGCGATCAAACACGGTTTCGCGGCCCCCCATTGTGTCGAAGGATATCGCGAGATCGGTCCCGAATATTCGCTGGTGCCGGAACGTCCGGACCTGACGGAATCGTTCTCTTTCTGGTATCGCAACCGCCGCCGCCCGGAAATCGTCGCCTGGCGCGAGAGCTGTCCGCTGCATGGTTTGATGCATAGCACCGCCGACATGCTCTCGGCTGTGACAGCCGATCTTTTTGCGGCCATGGCGGCGAGCTGGGGTGTTGCCGGCGTCCGGACACCGCCGCTGCGCTTCCAGGAAGCCTCCTATATTCAGATCAATTACTACGAGCCTGCCCAGCACAGCCGGGATTTGCTGCAGGATCCGCATGAGGACGGTCATCTGATCACCCTCGTCCGCTCGACCGAGCCTGGCCTGGAAATCAAGGTCGGTGATGCTTTCCAGGCCGTGGGACTGGCGCGCGACGAAATGCTCGTCATGCCGGGCAGCCTGCTGAGCTTGATGACGGGCAATCTGGTCCCGCCGCTGTTCCATCAGGTTCGCAACAGTCTGCGGCGCACAGCACGATATTCCCAGATGTTCTTCGTTAATCCCGAGCTTGACCAGAAGCTCGACCCCTGGATTCGCAATGCCAGCAACGAACACATCGATATCATCCAATACGCTAATAGCGCGCCGCAACAATTTGGCCTGCCGACCCTGGTGGAAGGCGCCAAAGGCGAGGGGCATAGCTATTAAGCTGCTTGGGCGGCGGCGCTAAGCGCCGCTCACCTGTCGGGCTGACCGACTCGATGTATTCTCGTGGTTGCGCAGGCCGATCGCGGCGCTCTGCAGGGGATGCTGTGCACGATACAATCCTGAGAGATTAATAAAGTTTTCCCGCGCTAGCTTCGCCCGGACCGTTCCCGGCGCAGTGGCACCATTAAGTGAAGCAGATTGCTTTCACTGGGACGCGAATCCCCTCTATCTTCTCGGGGGAAGAGCCGGTTGCGGCTGAATCACCCGGGAGTTGGAGCATTCGGGAGTGAGGGCATTGGGGAGTTGGAGCATTGGCGGCATTTCGCGACATTTCCGTCGATCGCAGTTACTGGCCGCCGCGTTTGGCATTACGCTTCTTATCATTTCCCCCAGGGTGGCCGACGCCTTGGCGTATCAGCCCAAAGTAAGCGGCAGTGATGACAGCGCGCTGACCGACGCCATCAACGGCAGTTCGACGCTGATCGAACTCCAGGACAAGCCGCCGGCCGATGTCATTGGTCTCTACCGCCGCGCGCGCGAGGATCTAAGCCAGCTTGACACGGCTCTGCGCGCCAATGGCTATTACGACGGCCAGGTAAGCATCACCATTGATGGCCGCAACGTAACGGAAGGCGCACCACTCGATACGGAAACACTGGAAAAGCGCGAAAAAAGCAACCCGATCCCTATCGAGATCCAGATAAAACCCGGCAAACAATACAAGCTGGCGGCGGTTGAGATCCGGCAGTCCGGCCTGCCGAAGCCGGTGAAGCCGCAGTTGCGCAAGGATGCGCCGGCGCGGTCCGCCGACATTCTTGCCGAACGCGATCGTTTGCTCGCCGCTGTTCTCGCCCAGGGCTTCCCTTTCGCCAAGGTGGACCTGCCGCCCGCCGTGGTCGATCACGCAACCCAAACCATGTCCGTGACCTTTGATATCCAGCAGGGTCAGAAGGCGACGCTCGGCGCCGTGACGGTCAAAGGACTGACACGGACCAATCCCAAGTTTGTCCAGCGCCATATCGCCGCCACGCCGGGGCAGTCTTATTCACCGGAGGCTTTGAGCGCCATGCGCGACGAGCTGCGGACACTGGATATTTTTGATTCCGTCAAGGTGACGCCGGCCGCCTCCCTGGCACCGGATGGCAGCCTGCCGATCGACGTCGATGTCACCGAGCGCAAGCCCCGCTTCATCGGCTTCGGCGCGGACTATTCCACCAATGACGGTGCGGGAGTCAGCGCCTTCTGGGGACACCGTAATCTTTTTGGCAATGGCGAAAGGTTGCGGCTGGAGGCGGATGTTTCCGGCTTTGGCGAGAACAGCCTCAATCAGACGAGCTACAACCTGACCGGCACATTCCGGCGCCCGGACTTTCTGACCACCAGCCAGGACTTCATCGCCAATCTGGCCCTCACCCAGCAATACGATCCGGATACCTTCGACAAGACGGCAGCAACCGCCGATATCGGCATCGAGCGACGACTGAGCAAGACCGTCAGCCTGACGGCAGGCCTTGAGGTGGAAAAGTCCCGCATCACCGATAACGGGCACACCAATGACTTCCTGCTGATCGGCCCGACCGCCGGAATCAAGCGCGATACCAGCAATGATCTGCTGAATCCGACGCGGGGCACCCGGCTCAGCTTCCTGGCCACGGCTTTCCCGACCTGGCTCGGCTCAAACCAGAACGTCTTCTCGACCCAGAGCTCCGGTGCCGGCTATCTCAACCTCGTCGGCAGAGGCGATCTCGTCCTCGCCGGCCGCTTGGCTGTCGCCAATGTCTTTGGTGGCAGCATCTCGGAGTTGCCGGCTGATCGGCGGCTCTATGCGGGCGGCGGCGGATCGGTGCGCGGATACAAGTTCCGCTCGATCAGTCCCCGCGACAGCGACAATAACTTCACCGGTGGGCGCAGCTCCGTCGAAACCAGCATCGAGCTGCGCTATCGCTTTCTTGAAAACTACGGCATCGTCCCGTTCTTCGATGCCGGTGCGGTATCCACGGATGTGGTGCCGACTTTCGACGAACCGATCCAATATGCGGCCGGCATCGGCCTGCGCTATTATACCGCCATCGGCCCTATCCGCGCCGATTTCGCTGTGCCCCTCAATCCGCGCAGCGACGATGATAAATTCGCATTCTATATCAGTATCGGGCAGGCTTTCTGATGCGCTGGCTGCGCCGCCTTCTTCTCATCCTCTTTCTGATACCGCTGCTCGGTATCGGCCTTGTGCTGCTTTGGCTGCAAACTGATATGGGCCATCGGCAGGTATCCGAACTGCTGACCTGGGCGACCCGCGACACCGGTAGCCGGATCGAGATCGGCGAGATCGACGGAACACTTCCCGTCGACATCACGCTGCGAAACCTCCGGATCGCCGACAGCCAGGGGGACTGGTTTCACGCCGACAGCATTCATCTTGCCTGGTCGCCCTGGGCGCTGCTGCGGCGCCAGGCAAAGATCGAGGTCATAGAAGCGAATACATTGGCCTTGTTGCGCACGCCGGTTTCCAGCGCGCCGCAATCCTCATCGACGCAGCCCCTTTCCTTGCCGCATCTGCCGGTTGCGATCGACCTCGAGAAACTGGCGGTCGCACGGCTGTCCCTGCCGGAATCGCTGCTCGGCAGCGATATGGCCTTCACCATCGAAGCCGCGGCATCGGCGGCGCGCAGCGGCGACCTCACGCTGCGACTATCAGCCCACCGTCTCGATCAACCCGACGGCACCGACGACATTGCGCTGAATGCAGCCTATCACCATGCCGCGGACCGGTTCGCGGTCGACTTCAGGATTGACGAGCCGCATGGCGGCATCGTCACACGGCTCATGGGTCTTGCAGGCGATCGTCATCTGGCCATTCAGGCGAAGGGCGACGCGCCCCTTTCTGCCTGGTCCGGCACACTCTCTGCCAAGCTGGACGAGACCGCTTTGCTCGACCTCCAGGCTGCGCTGCAGGGATCGAATGCCGACCGCCAGTTCAAGCTGTCGCTGACCACTGACCCCTCGCCGCTGATGCCTGCTACGCTGCGTTCCATCACGGACGGCGGATTGAAGCTCGAAAGCAGCGGACATTTGCTGCAGGCCAGCGAGGACGCCCGGATCCAGCTCGATAGCATGCAGCTCCATGGCGACGCACTCGACCTCACTGCCCAAGGCCTGATCGATCCAGCCGGTGAAAGCAAACTTCATGTGGAGCTGACGCGACTTGCCGACCGCGCCGTTGCCGCTCAGCTGCCACAAGTCTCATGGCAAGGCATCAGTCTCGCCGGCGATATCGCCGGCCGTCTCTCCCTTCCCAGCATCAAACTCTCTGCCGATGCGATGGGACTCGGCTATGGCGCCAACCGGATAGGCCATGTTAGCGTTTCCCTGAACGCCACGCCGGGCGGCACGACGATGGCGCCCATCGACATCGCGGCGAAGGCCGTCGTCAGCGGTATCGACCCGGCGCAGGCAAACCTGAAATCCCTTGCCAGGAGCGATCTCTCGCTCGATCTCGCCGGTTCGCTCGATCTGCAAGGCGCGATCGACCTGCCGAGGATTTCCCTCGCCAGCCAGGTCGCAACGATAACGGGCCAAGCCCAGGCGCGCGACTGGGGCAAGACGGCTCATGCGACCCTGGTTGCCGATGCCGCGGACCTTGCCCAGCTTCGCGATATCGCCGGCCTGCCGCTGAAAGGTGCGCTGAAGATCGATGCGGAGGCGAACCGAACCGAGGCGGGCGCAAGCCTTGCCTTGAATGCCGTCGCCGATAACCTCGCCACAGGTCAGCAACAGGTGGATAATCTCCTCGGGCCGGCGCCAAATCTGGCCCTGCATATAACGCAATCCGGCAGCCAGATCGAGATTCAGCAAGCCGAGCTCAAAGGCAGATCGGCCCATATCGGCGTGGAAGGCCGCGCCAATGCCGAAGACGTGGCAATCGACCTCACCGGCGGGGTCCCCGATCTCTCCAGCATCGACCGCCAGCTTACGGGCAATCTCGGCCTGAAAGTCAAAGTCGCCGGCGCAGCGGCACGCCCGCGTCTCGACGGTGAATTTTCCGCCTCGAGCCTTGCCATCGGCACTATCAGGGCAAGGGACATCGCCCTTGCGGCACAGATCGAGGATCTCAAGGCATTGTCGGGCATCACGGCCAGTGCGAAGGCGCGCGTCAATGACCTGCCCGCCACACTCAAGACAAATGCGAACATAACGACGAAAGATGGCCGGAAGACCATAAGCATCGAGAATCTGCAACTGCAGCTGGGCCGCACCACGCTGGCGGCACAGGTGCAGATGACGGATGGGCTGGCGACCGGCCAGGCAAAGCTCGCCAGCCCGGACCTGGCCGAGCTGAAGCCGGTGACGGGCGCCGATCTAAAGGGCCGGCTCGATGCCACGACAACCTTGGGTGCTGCCGGTGGACGGCAGAATGCCGAGGCGCAGCTCACGGCGAATGACCTCGCCTACGCCGATGCCGCCCATATCGCTCGTCTGCAAATCGATGCAAAGGTCCTCGATGCCCTCCGCACACCGAATCTGACGGCAAAGATCAGTCTGGCGGATGCAACGATCTCCAAGCAGAAACTGACCAGCGCGCAAACGACTTTCTCCGGTCCACTGACAAACCTGGCCTTCGCCATCTCCGGCAAGGGCCCGCAAGTGACCCTGGATCTCGCGGGCATCGCCGCGATGGCTCCGTCGGAGAAACGGCTGACCCTCAATCGTGCTGCATTCACGGTCCAGGATCAGCAGATCAAGCTGCTGCATCCGGCCAGTGTCACGATGCGAGACAATACGATCAGCATCGCCGATTTCGCTTTAGCGAATGGCGCCGGGCGGCTGGCCATCAACGGCAAACTCGCACCGGCAGGCAACCAGATGGATCTGCAGGTACAGCACCTTTCCCTCGGCCTGCTGGCGCTGGCCGCGCCCGCACAACGCATCAACGGCGAGATCAACGGCTCCCTGCAAATGTCCGGAACCAAGGCTGCGCCGCAGGCCGATCTCCGCCTGGCGTTGGACGGTGTCTCCAGCAGCGATCTCTCGATACCGCCTGCGGCGGCAAAGATCGCCGCCGACTGGAGAGCCGGACGCCTCACCAGCACGGGTGAGATCAAGTTGGCGTCCCAGGATAAACCCCTGCAGCTGGCCGCGAATCTGCCGCTCCCAGTCGATACATCGACCGGCCTGCCGCGGTTCGACGATGCAGCGGAGATCGCGGCGACGGCCAAAGGCAAGATCGATCTGGCCATCGTCAACGGCCTCGTGCTCGACAGCGCGTCGCATGTCGGCGGCACTGCCGACATCGACGTCAAGGCCACCGGCCCGCTGTCGAAGCCCGCGCTTTCCGGCCGCGTCGCCCTCGCCAATGGCAGCTACAGTAATTTGCGCACCGGCACGCGACTGCGGGCGATGGAAGCGATGATCGTCGCAAATGGCACGCATATCGAGCTGCAACGGCTCGACGCGAAGACGCCGGGAAATGGCGTGATCAACGGCAGCGGCCATGTCGATCTTGGCGAGAAGCGTGACGTTTCCATCCATATCACCGCCAACAATGCGCAGCTGCTCGACAGCAATCTGGCTTCCGCCGTCGCCGATGCCGATCTTTCCCTTACCAGCCTTGAGAACCAGGACCTGCAAATGGCTGGTGAGATCAAGGTCGACAGGGCCGAAATCCGCATTCCGGACAGCATTTCCGGTTCGGTGCAGGAGATCGCCGTGACCGAGCGGAATACCGAGGCGAAAACGGCCACGACGGCGCCGGCTACGCCAGCGCCGCAATCGTCACAAGCCTCGCCGCCCCTGCGTATCCTCCTCGACCTCAGGGTCGACGCACCGCAACAGGTTGCCGTGCGGGGGCGCGGGCTGGATGCGGAATTGGGCGGCAAGCTGCATGTCGGGGGCGAAGCAAGCCAACCCGCGGTCACAGGCCGGCTCAACCTGCGAAGAGGCACGCTTAATCTTGTCGGCCGTGCTCTGACATTCGATCGCGGCGTCATCTCCTTCGACGGTGGAACGCCGATCGATCCGCAGCTCGATTTTTCGGCCAAGAGCAAGGCCGAGGCCTATGATATTACCGTCGCGGTCAGCGGCACGGCGACCAAGCCCGCTTTGGCCATCACCTCCACGCCCGAACTGCCGCAGGATGAAGCATTGGCGCGCTTGCTGTTCGGCCGCTCGGCCGGATCGCTCACGGCCCTTCAGGCCCTGCAACTGGCGCAAGCGACGGCGGAACTGGCGGGCGTCAATAGCGGTCCTGACGTTTTCGATAAGCTCCGCCGCGCCACGGGCCTCGATCGACTGAGTTTTGACGCCGGCCAAGATGCCGGCAGCCAGACTGCCGCGACCGGACCGAGCCTGAATGCCGGCCGCTATGTCGCGCCAGGCGTCTATCTCGGCGTCAAGCAGGGCGCCAAGGCGGGTTCCAGCGCCGCCACGGTGGAGCTGGACGTCACCTCCCACGTAAAGGTGGAGACCGATATCGGCGCCGAGGATAACAGCCGGGCCGGCATCAATATGCAGTGGGATTACTGATCGGCTTTGCCACACAAACGCCACTTGTTGCAGCCACACGCGGCAGCTATCTTCACCGCTAGTTCAGCCGAATATTGCCGAGGCCAACGTGATCAAAGCAGTCATTTTCGATTTTGGCGGTGTCCTGGTCGACTGGAATCCTGAGCATCTCTATCGGAAGCTCATTCCCGACGCAGCCGAACGGCGTTATTTCCTGACCGAGATCTGTTCACCGGCCTGGAATTACGAGCAGGACCGTGGCCGTGATTGGGACGAGGCAATCGCGCTTAAGATCGCGGAATTCCCGCATCATGCGCCGCTGATCCGCGCCTATCGCGAGAGGTGGCCGGAAATGTGCGGCGGCACCATCGCCGGCGGCGTCGCGCTGCATGCCAAATTGAAGGCAGCCGGCCTTCCGCTCTACGGATTGACCAACTGGTCGGCACCAACTTTCGAACTCGGTGAGCGGCTGTTCCCGATCTTGCGCGATTTTACCTATGTCGCGGTCTCGGGCCGCCTTGGTATGGTGAAACCGGAACCCGATATCTATCAGCATTTGCTGAATACCTGCGGATTGGATGCTGCTTCCTGCCTTTTCATCGACGATTCGATGAAGAATGTGGAGGGAGCGCGCGCCGTCGGATTGCAGGCGGTCCATTTCAGCGACCCGGATGAGGTCGCTGCGGAAATGCGTCAGCTCGGCCTCCCGGTCTGACCCCGCCGATGCGCCGGGAAGCCGGCTCTATTCAATATGATAGAGGACATTTGACGTATTAAGCGGAAGCCAATCCGCTTAATACGATCGCGCTCTAGGCTGCCGCAAGATGTTCCATGAAGTCGCGGCACCAGGCAGCGGCTGAATGCTTCTGCACCACTTCTTTCAAAGCGCCATGACGTGCCTGGCGTTCCGCCAGTGGCATGACCATCGCTTGGTGGATCGCCTCGGCAATTTCATCCGAGTCATAGGGATTGACGATGATGGCATCCTTCAGGCTCGCTGCGGCACCGGCGAATCTGGAAAGGATGAGAACGCCGGGATCTTCATCACTCTGCGCGGCGACGAACTCCTTGGCGACGAGGTTCATCCCATCCCGCAATGGCGTCACCAGGCCAATACGGGCCGAACGGTAGAAGCCGGCCAACAGCCGACGCGGCACGCTGCGCGTCATGTAGCGCAGCGGCACCCAATCGAATTCGGCGAATTTACCATTGATCTTGCCGCAGATCCGATCGAGGTCGCGCTTGAGGTTCTGGTAGCGCAGCACGTCCTCGCGCGAGCGTGCGGCGATCTGCAAATAACTGATCTTCGAACGGTGTTCCGGGAAACGATCGAGCAAGCGCGAATAGGCTTCGAAACGGTTGGCAAGGCCCTTCGAGTAATCCAGCCGGTCGACCCCGACCATCAGCTTGCGCCCGACGAGGCTCTCCTGCAGACGCCGCGCCTCTTTACTGTTGGCCGAAGCGTCGGACAGCCGGGCGAAGGCGGCTGCGTCGATCCCCGCCGGGACCGAGATGACATGGATGACCCGATTGTCGACCAGCAGATCGCCGCTGGTCGTCACGCGGGCATGCAGATAGACCTCGGCGCAAGCGCGAAAGCTGCGGCAGTCGCTTTCCGTCTGAAAGCCGACCACGTCATAAGCGCAGAGATCCTTGACGATGTCGGCCGCGGCCGGCAGAACCTCGATCACCTCGGGCGGCGCGAACGGAATATGGAGGAAGAAGCCGATCCGCTGAGTCTGATCACGCTGACGCAGCAGTCGCGCCATCGGAATCAGGTGATAATCATGCACCCAGATGAGGTCATCGCTCTGCAACAGCGGCGCCGCGGCATCGGCGAAACGCGCATTGACGCCGAGATAGCCCTGGTAGTCCTCACGCAGATATTCGACCAGGCCGAGGCGGAAGTGAAAAAGGGGCCATAGGGTGCTGTTGGAAAAGCCGATATAGAAATGCCGGTACTCCTGCTCGGTCAAATCGACTGTGGCATAAGATATCCGCTTTTCGACCGTAAGATGGGGGACGCTTTCGGGTTTGGCACTGACTTTTCCGCTCCAGCCGAACCAGAGCACATCGCCTTTCAGCGCCTCCTGAAGCGTGACAGCAAGACCGCCGGCCTTCTGCTGCCGGTCCCTGCTGGACGCAACACGGTTGGACATGATTACGAGACGCGCCATATGCCTTCCTCCCAACTTCGGCTTAGACGTAGAGCTGAATGAATCAGCCCGACCATCGAATAAGTCTGCGGGAAATTGCCCCATAGCTCTCCGGTGGCGACGTCTACATCCTCACTCAGCAAACCGACGTGGTTTCGGAAGCCAAGCACACGATTGAACAAGGATCGCGCTTCCTCCTTGCGGCCGACTGCCGCCAATGTATCGATGTACCAAAATGTGCAGACCAGGAAGGCGGTCTGCGGCAGGCCGAAGTCATCTGCCTCCGCATACCGCATGATCAAGCCGTTGCGCAGCAATCCTTTCTCGATCGCTTCCAGTGTCTTCAAAAAACGTTCATCATTGTGCGAGACGATGCCGATTTCCGGCATCAGGAGCAGTGCCGCGTCCAAGTCTGTGCCATCGAGGCTGCCGGCAAAATATTCGCCAGCCGGCTGCCAGGCACGACGCAAGATCTCGTCGCGAATCTCGATCGCGCGCTGCCGCCAATGCAGCGCATCCGCGTCCTCGCCGACCCGCTCGGCGATCTGCCCAAGACGATAGATCGCCGCCCAACACATCATCGCCGAGAAAGTGTGGCAGCGCGCGCGTTGCCGATATTCCCAGATACCGGCATCCGGCGTCAGCGCCGCGGTCTCGGCGATCAACCCGATCGGCCGCAAACGCCGGTAGAGCGTCAAGTCGCCGGGCCGTGGCAAGCGGTCATCCCAGAACATCTGCGAAGCCGCCAGGATGACCGAGCCGTAGATATCATTCTGACGCTGCGTGTTGGCGCCGTTGCCGCGGCGCACCGGCCCCATCGCGCGATATCCCTTCAGCGCCGGCACCACCGCTTCGTCGGTGATGCTGTTGGGCACGATCGGATAGAGCGGCACGATCTGCTCCAGATTGCCGGAGAGCACCGCATCGAGCACATAAGTGAGATAGTTTTCCATCGTCAGCGTGGCGCCCAGTCGGTTGAGTGCCAGCACGGTGAAGAACGCGTCGCGCATCCAGCAGAAGCGATAGTCCCAGTTGCGACCGCTGGATGCGTGTTCCGGCAGCGATGTCGTCAAGGCGGCGACGATCGCACCGGTATCCTCGAAGCTGCATAGCTTCAAGGTGATCGCGGCGCGGATGACCGCCTCCTGCCAATCATAAGGCACGGCAAGATCGCGCACCCAATCCTGCCAATAGGTCGTGGTCTCTTCCAGGAACTCACGCCCCAGCATGTCGGGACGTTCGGCCACGGTTTCATCACTGCCGATAATCAGCGTGATCGGCCGGTAGAGGACGAAAGGAACCTCCTGCGCAAGATAAGAGACAGGCATATCCGTCGTCACGCGCAAGACCAGATCGCCCGCGATCAGACGCATATGGTTGCTGCCGAAGGTCCGGGTCGGCTGCAACGCGCCGTAATCGAAGCTCGGACGCAGCCGGACCGTGATTCGGTTGCTGCCGCTCATCGGCTCGATGCGCCGGATGATCATGGGCGGGCGGAAATGACGGCCGAATCTTTTGAAGCGGGGCGCAAAATCGATGATGCGTATGGTCGGCGTTCCATCCTCGGCGCTCAGGATCGTCTCGAGAACGGCGGTGTTGCGCAGATAGCGTTGTTCCGATTTGACGGCGCCCTGGCAGATCACGTCCATGAATCCATGATCGGCCGGTTCACCTTGCTCTGATTGATCGTTCAACAGCGCGTTGAAAACGGGGTCTTCGTCCAGGCGGGGAAAACACATCCAGACATACTTGCCCTGCCGGTCCACCAAGCCGGCAATGGTGCAATTGCCGACAACCGCGAGGTCCATCTGCGCCATCGTGTCCTACTGCATTCAGCTTATTAATTGACGGAAGGAAGTGCGGCGAAGGAACGCAACCAGTCCCTCACCAGTTCCGTTTTATTGTCAAAGGCGTCGGCGACGTCCAATGGGATCCCCCCCATTTCGGCAACGACCGAAAACCCGTCATGGTCTGTAACGTCATCCCCGATAAAGACGGGCACGCGATTCTTAAACTCCGGGAGACGCATTAAGTTCCGCACGGCGGTGCCTTTGTTGACACCGGCGCGGCGCAATTCGAACGCCATTTTCGCGGGAATGACCTCGAACCCTTCGCCGCTTTTCGCCAGCGCCAGGCTCATATCATGGACCGCCTGGGCTGCCTGCGGGGCACCGCGAAAATGGATCGAAACGCCGAAGCTTTTTTCCTCGATTTCGACGCCCGGCCAGCAGCGCGCGAAATGCTCGAGGCTACGCTGCCAATCGGCCGGCCAGTTGATCGCTTGAGGCGACGGTGCCATGCCTGCCCGGTGGATAACCGCGCCGTGTTCGGCAACCATGGTGATATCCGCCGGCCGGAGAAACCGCTCCAGATCACGGCTCGGACGGCCGCTGACGATCGCCACCGCATCAGCCAAACGACGGCGCAGGTCGAGCAGAATTCCTGGCAAATCGGGTGGCACGACGACGCGATCCGGCGATGGCGCTATATCCACCAGGGTTCCGTCGAAATCGAGAAACAGCGCGAAATCACGCGAGGGTTCCGGCGGTCGCTCATGCATTTTCCAAGCAGTCATTTCCATCCAACTCTTCCGATGAGGCTGATCGGCATGCCGCTCGACCGGCCGGCGGGATCAATCGCCGGTTAGAACGCTGCGGCGGGGTTGGCGTTTGGACACAGGATGAATTTATTTCGCCGCAGGGGACTTTCGGCTAGGGCAGATAACGCCAAAGGTCTGCGCTGCGCTTGTGAAAGCACAGTACAACCAAACGATTTTAACTGGAAATTCAACTTTCAGGAAATTATGGCGAGTGGTGCGAGCCCCGGATGGGAACGACCTCTACGCCATAACCCCTAACGCCGCATACACGATGGCTGGCGACAGTATTGAGCCTTTTCGTGTGAACCGCCGCCGCGCGGCGAGCCCTGCCGGAAGCAAGGCTCCGCCATGCCTACAATCGTATTGTTCATGCAAAGTCGGTAGACCGGGAGATCGCTTCCCATTCCGCGATCTCAGCTTTCATTGCCTCGATCTTGTCCTTTACAAGTTTGAGAGCATCCGCACCGAGATAAAGCCGCACCGGCGGGTTATCAGACTCGACCAGTTTCAACAGCGCCTGTGCTGCCTTGGCCGGATCGCCGGGTTGCTTGCCACTTTTCGCCTGGCGAGCCGCACGAATGGGGTCCATCACGGCGTTATAGTCGGCAATACTCCGGTCCGTGCGGATCATCGACCGGCCCGCCCAATCCGTGCGGAACTGTCCGGGGGCGAGGGCCGTCACATGAATGCCGAGCGACTTCACCTCCTTACCTAGTGCCTCGGAGATTCCTTCGAGGGCGAACTTGCTGCCGCAATAATAGGTGATACCCGGCATCGTAATGAAGCCGCCCATGGACGTGACATTGACGATATGACCCGAGCGACGTTGCCGCATTCCTGGCAAAACAGCTTTCATCATCGCGACCGCGCCGAAGACATTTACGTCGAACTGCCGCTGGATGTCTTCGAGGGGCGACTCCTCCATGATCCCCTCATGGCCATAGCCGGCGTTGTTGACCAGCACGTCGATGGCACCGACTTCATGCTCGGCCCTGGCGACCGCATCGGCAATCGCTCCAAATTCCGTTACATCGATCACGATCGCATGGGCGTGTCCTGGCGCCAGGGCCGAGAAGACCGCCGTCGCCTCCGTATTGCGAACGGTGCCGATGACGCGGTGTCCCGCTGCCAATGCGCCTGTGGCAAAGGCTTTGCCGAGGCCCGAACTGACGCCTGTTATCAGGAAAATTTTCTGCTTGCTCATCTGCTGCTCCTTGCTGATGCCGGTCGCCATGGATGGATCGATCGGCCGGCTGCATAATTAATATCATGATTTATTTATTATATCATGATATACATTTTGGCCATGACAAAATTCGAGGCCCGACAATGCCGAATGACACACCGCCACTGCCGCTGAGGGAGCGGAATAAGCAGCTTGCCCGAGATCTGGTGCTGGACGCCGCCGAGCGGCTTCTTCAGGCGAGCCCGAGCGCGGAATTTTCGATGCGCGCGCTCGCGACAGAAGCGGGTGTAGGCTTCGCGACACCTTTCAATCATTTCGGGTGCAAGAACGCGATCATGCAGGCGCTGTCCTCGCGCGTGATCGAACGCATGGCAGAGCGCTTCCGCGAGCAGCGCCCACAAGGCGACGCCATCGAGCGCGTACTTGCCATGGGACGAATCAGCGTGGGCGTTCTGCTGGAGAAGCCAGACGTTTCAAAGGCGGTTGTCGGTTCGCTTGGCGTGGCCAGCCCGAGCCCGAGTACGGTACGGCTCCAATCCGAGGCGCTCTGGTCTCTAGCTCTCGGCGATCTAACCGCGCTGTCCCCGAACGTACCGATCCCGGTGCGTGCGGTCCTGCCGCAACAGCTTGCCTTCAACTTTCGCGGCTGCGTGTCCTTCTGGATTGCCGGCGAATTGACGGACGAGATGTTGGAACAGGCATTTCAAACTGGTGCCCTGACCGTGCTTCTTGGCTTCGCCAATCCGGCCCGGCAAGCGAGAATGATTGCACAAATGGTTCCGCTGCCGGCCTTGAGTGAGCAAACGAGCCGGGGCAGGTCCTGATCTGCGCGAACGCACTGACTCAGAAGTCCGAAAATCAGATTATATGAGGATAACGGCGGCGATCGGCGTAAGTCGTTCGCTGAATTGGTGATTTTGGCGGAGGGAGGGGGATTCGAACCCCCGATAGGGATTTAGGTCCCTATAACGGTTTAGCAAACCGCCGCCTTCAGCCGCTCGGCCACCCCTCCGCACGTGAGCAGCTTGCCACACGGCGCATGTGCGCCCTTCCTAATGGGGGCGCGGGCAAAAGTCAAATGCCGGGTTAACCTCTGCAGGTCCGAAAATGTGGCCGCCGCCCATGTGGCGGCATGGCTTAACGGCGCTTATATTGCTCCTCGCCGAAGAGAATACGCCGCTGTTCCTCGGTGAAGGGGCGCGAACTGGTGTGTTGCGCGAGGACCTCGATTCCCCGCTGCACCGCCGGGCGGGCTTCGACTTCCTTGTACCAGCGCCTGACATTGGGATAGTCGGCAAGATCGATCCCCTGGCGCTCGTGGTAGCGCAGCCATGGCCAGATCGACATGTCCGCGATGCTATAATCCGCGCCGGCAAAATAAGGCGCCTCGGCAAGGCGGCGATCCATGACGGTGTACAAGCGCTGCGCCTCCTTGGTGTAGCGCTCGATCGCATAGGCGATCTTCTCCGGCGCATAGACGCGGAAATGATGCGCCTGACCCAGCATCGGCCCGACGCCTCCCATCTGGAACATCAGCCATTGCAGGACGGCATAACGTTCCGCGCCCGCCATGGGCAGGAAGCGCCCAGCCTTCTCTGCCAGATAAATGAGGATCTCACCCGATTCGAACAGGGTGATCGGCTTACCGCCCGGCCCATCGGGATCGGCGATGGCCGGCACCTTGTTGTTGGGGCTGATTTTCAGGAAGGCGGGATCGAATTGCGCGCCGGCGCCGATATCGATCCCGATAGCGCGATAGGGAAGCCCAAGCTCCTCCAGCAGGATATGCACCTTGTGCCCGTTCGGCGTCGGCCAGGAATAGACCTCGATCACGTTGTCACTCATATCCGCCTACCGCTTCCGCTCCTGCCGCATCCGTTCACGAGGATTACGCTTGCTCGAGGTATTTCATGCCCCGCTGCACCGCCGGCCGTGCATAGACCGCCTTCTTCCAGCGCAGGATCGCCGGAAAATCGGCGAAGTCGAAGCCGAAATTGTTCAGCCCCTTGACCCAGGGCCAGGTAGCGATATCGGCAATCGAATATTCGCCCGCAAGGAACGGCACCTCGTTGAGCCGCTTTTCCAGAACCCCAGCAAGCCGCCCTACTTCGTTGGTGTAGCGGTCGATCGCATAGGTGATGCGTTCCGGCGCGGCGCTGCGGAAATGATAGCATTGCCCGAACATGGGTCCGATCCCGCCTACCTGGAACATCAGCCATTGCAGGGCGACGTGGCGATCATGCGGATCCTTGGGCAGGAACTGGCCGGTCTTTTCCGCCAGATAGATCAGGATAGCGCCGGATTCGAAGATGGCGATCGGCTTGCCGCCGGGGCCGTCGGAATCGACCAGGGCGGGGATCTTGTTATTCGGACTGATCTTCAGAAAATCCGGCTTGAACTGCTCGCCGGCGCCGATATCGATCGGATGGACTTTCGCCGCCAGACCTGTTTCCGCCAACATAATGTGGATCTTGTGGCCGTTCGGCGTGCCCCAGGTATAGAGATCGATCATTATATCCCTTGTCACAATACGGATTTAGCCGGACGCCATGATTATGGGCGGGGAGCGGAACACATTGGAAGGCGCAGTTTTGGCGATTTCGCTTGTGCTGGCAAGTTCGACCTCACATGATCCGGCCAAATCCGCACCGATAATTTTTGCAAGAGCCGAAAAGTATGCTTGTTGACCAGGTTAGGGACGCCACGCTCAGCGGTTACAGCCAGTTGATCCAATACCGTCTGCAGCGCGGCGACAAGGGTTATGCCGAAGTTTCACTGACCGTGGGGCCACAGCATCTGAACCGGCTGGGCGTCATGCATGGCGGGGTCATGGCGACCTTGATCGACACGGCAACGGGCTTTGCCGTCGCCTTTGCGGACTCGCCCGAGCGGATGAAGCCTGCAGTGACCTTGACCTTGAACACGCAATTTCTCGGCCAGGCAGCGGAGGGCGATCAACTGGTCGCCATCGGCAGACATATCGGCGGCGGAAAAACCATCGCCTATGCAACGGCCGAAGTTCGCCGCCCCGACGGAACGGTGATCGGGCGGGGCGATGCGGTCTACCGCTTCCTCAATGAACGCAAGGTCGGCAATGGCGGCGGGCCGTAGGCCACGGCCCTCCTCCCGACCGGACCTCGCCTGTCGCAATCAGCGCTCTTTGACCGCTTCCGCCGGAAGCGATATCGGCCTCAGGCCGAGACGGATATATTCGTTGGCGAGATCGCCGCGCAGGGCATGCCAGCACATCCGCAGGTCGGCGAATGCGCCGAGCAGCGGGTTGACGCGGATCAACGGGCGGTTCTTCTCGATGATCTTGTGCGCCGCGATGGCCAGGCAATAGGCCGCAATTATGCTCCCCACCATGATCAGGATCTCGGATTCCAGGGCCGCCAGAAAGCTGCCTGTCACGCCACAAGCGGTTGCGAGGTAGTGAAACAGCCGCGTCCCGGGCTGGCGATGAGCATCCAGATATAGCGGCCAGAACTGACTGAAGGGCATCCGCAATCCCTCGCGCAATGTCGGCAATGTCATTTTGCACCTGCCCTTCCTGCTTGGGACATTCAGCAGGCGCCCATTGGCAGCCACTGTCAAGACGGGTGTCAAGACAGGACCGCCGGGAGAATGCGGGCCGCCGGCGAACCGGCGATGACGGAGTAACTTCCCCCGCAGGCGTCAGTTCCCCTGAAAGACGGGCCGCCGCTTGGCGAGGAAAGCCTCGATGCCTTCGCGATAGTCGATGCTTTCGCAGGCCGCGTAGGCGGCACGGATTTCGGCTGCCTCCAGCTTGACGTCGCCCTGGCAGCGGCGTGTCATCATCTTGTGGTTACGGTGACTGAGCGGTGACCCCGACGCGATTTTGCGCACAAGTTCAGTGAGATCCTGTTCGAAATCCGAAACCGCGGAAATGCGGGTGACAAGTCCCCTGGCGAAGGCCCAGTCCGCATCATGAATGCCGCCTTCCAGCAGCAGCTCCAGCATGGTGGCGCGGCCGAGCAGCGTCACCAGCTCACTCAACTCGGGATAGGGCATAGTGACCCCGATCTTCTGGATCGGCACGCCAAAGCGCGCCTGCGATGTCGCCAGGCGCAGATCGCACATGGCCGCCACCTCCAGCCCGGCGCCGATGCAATTGCCTTCGATTGCCGCAACGGTCGGCTGCGGACAGTCGCGGATGGCATAGAGCGCCCGCATCATGATGGCACCATAGTCCTCCGCCTGATCGGCCGCCCAACGTTGCGCGCGAAATTCCGCCAGGTCTGCGCCGGCCGCGAAATTGCCCTCGGCACCGCGCAGGATGATACAGCGTAGCGTGGCATCGGCGCCGAGTTCGTCCATGGCGCGGGCCAGCGACTGCCACATCTCGAGATTGAGCGCATTCATCTTGGCCGGGCGATTGAGCGTCACCGTCGCCACGCCACCCGCCAAACTCGTCTCCACGACCTTCCGCATATTTCCTGCCTTCAATATGTTTCTTTGCAGTCCAGCGTTCCGGCAGGACCAGTTTCAGTGCCATCTTATGCATGCCACCCGCCCTGCCGATAGCTGGTTAACAGATCAGATCCCCCTTCCCGCCCGGCGCCGACCGGCTGCCGGGGCGAGTTGCCCCGCCCGGCACAAGCGGCTAAAAGATGGCCAAATCCTCAAATAGTCGGGAGTCGCCATGACCGCTACCGTGACGCAATCCAGTGCCGGACCCTCGGGTCCGATTGTCGCCCGTATCCTGCTGGAAATCGCGGCCGTGCATTTCCGGCCCAATGAGCCCTTCATCCTGACCTCGGGCCGGGCGAGCCCGGTCTATATCGATTGCCGCAAGATCATCTCCTTTCCGCGCGCGCGCCGGAAGGTGATCGACCTCGCGGCCGAAAAGGTCGAGACCGAGATCGGCTTCGAAAGCCTGGACGCCGTGGCCGGCGGCGAGACCGCCGGCATTCCCTATGCCGCTTGGCTCTCCGACAAGCTCAACCTGCCGATGCTCTACATCCGCAAGAAACCGAAAGGCTTCGGCCGCGGTGCCCAGATCGAGGGCGACATGCCCGCCGGCTGCCGTACCCTGCTGGTTGAAGACCTCGCCAGCGAAGGTACCAGCAAGGTCAATTTCATCAACGCCATCCGCGCCGCCGAGGGCAAGGTAAGCGATGTTCTGGTCGTCTTCCATTACGGCATCTTCAAGCAATCGACCGAAACGTTGAACGCGCTCGGTATTCGCTTGCACGGCCTCGCCACCTGGTGGGATGTGCTGGAAGCGGCGAAGCAGACCGGCCGCTTGAACGATGCGGACCAACGGGGTGTGCGGGCTTTCCTGGAAGATCCAGAAGGCTGGTCAAATGCCCATGGCGGCAAGGAACCGGCAAAGGCCGAGGGCTGAATTCCGCCTGTCGAAACAGCGGATCAAACAGCCTACCGCGATCCAGGTAAGGATCGCCAACGAGCAAAGGCGGGAACAATCATGAGCGAACACAGCCTTGATGTCGATTTCGTGCGGGCGCAGTTTCCGCCGCTCAAAGATGGCTGGGTCTTTGTCGAGAATGCCGGCGGCACTTACGTACCCCAGCAGGTAATCGACCGCGTGCAGGCCTATATGAGCAAGACCCAGGTGCAGCCGAACTGGGGCTTTGCCTCATCCCAGGCGGCGACCGAGCAGATCAAGCACGGGAAGCAGTTGATGGCGGAATTCATCAACGCCGATACCGACGAGATCGTCCTCGGCCCCTCGACGACGATGAACATTTTCCTTATCACCCAGGCGATCCGCGGCTGGTTCAAGCCAGGCGATGAGATCATCGTCAGCGAACAGGACCACGAGGCCAATATCGGCGCCTGGCGCCGCCTCGCCGAATTCGGCCTCGTCATCAAGGAATGGCCGGTCGACCGGACGACCGGCGCACTGGTTTATGACGCGCTGGATGCCTTGCTGACGGACAAGACCCGCCTCGTCACTTTCACGCATTGCTCCAACGTCTGCTCGATCGTCCATGATGTGCCCGCCCTGGTGCACAAGATTCACACCGCCGGCGCGCTCGTCTTCATCGACGGCACGGCTTATGCTCCGCATTTCCCGGTCGATGTCAAAGCGCTGGATTGTGATTTCTATGTCTGCAGCCTCTATAAGATCTGTGGCCCCCATCAATCGATCCTTTATGGCAAGCGCGACTTGCTGCTGAAGGCGGCCAATCTCAACCACCATTTCATCGCCAACGACAATTTCGGCTATAAGCTGCTTCCAGGCGGCCCTAACCATGAATTCTCTGCCGGTGCCGTCGGGATCGCCGACTATTTCGACGCGCTTTACCAGCGCCATTTCCGCTCGCGCGAAAACAGCTTCCATGCGCGGGTCACGAAGGTCTATGGGCTGATTGCCGAACATGAGCACAAATTGGCGGAGCGCCTGAGCGACTATCTGAAGACCATTCCTGGCATCAAGTTCGTCGGCCGGGTGCCGTCGAGCGACGGCCGCCTGGCACCGGTCATCGCTTTCAGCGTCACCGGGCGTTCCTCAACCGAGATGGTACGCGAACTGAACAAGCGGCAGATCGCGATCGGCCATGGCAATTTCTGGGCGGCGCGGCTCATCAAGGCTCTGGGCATGACGGCGGAAGAAGGCGTGATCCGCATCGGCCTTGCCCATTACAACAATGACGAGGATGTCGACCGACTGATCGCCGCGCTGCGGGAAATCGTCAAGACGAACTGACGGAGAGATCGTGGTGAACGGCAGGAGGGATCATACCGCAACTGCCGATCCCGCGCGCGTGGCCGCGCTGAGAGCGCGCGAGGATGCCGTCTTCGACGCTCGCATTCCCCAATCGAAAATCCTGCTGGAACGCGCCAAGCGACACATGCCCCAAGGCGTGCCGATGGCCTGGATGGCAGGACTATACCGCTTCCATACCGTCTTCATTGCTGGCGGCGATGGACCGCGCTTCCGCGATATCGACGGCAATTCCTATCTCGATTTCAATGTCTGTGATCTCGCCATGACGATGGGCTATGGCCCCGCCCCCATCGTCAAAGCTGCCAGCGAACAGATGGCGCGCGGCGCCCATTTCCTGCTGGCGACGGAGGATTCGATTGCCGTCGCGGAGGATCTTGCGGCCCGCACTGCAATGCCGTTCTGGCAATTCACCGTCTCCGCCTCCAGCGCCAATACCGAAGTTCTGCGGATCGCCCGGCATATGACCGGACGCGAGAAGGTGCTGGTCTTCGGCGGCCATTATCACGGCCATATCGACGAAACGCTGGTAAGCCTCGGCGCGGCCGGCAGCGTGCCGGAACTGCTGGGCCTGCCGACAGAGGTCGCTGCGCGCACGGTCATCGTACCCTTCAATGATCTCGCCGCGGCCGAGCGCGTGCTTGCCGGTCGGGATATCGCCCTGGTGCTGACCGAACCGGCGCTCACCAACTGCAACATCGTCTTGCCGGCGCCGGAGTTCCACCAAGGCCTGCGGCAACTGACGCGCCGTCATGGAACCCTGCTCTGCATCGACGAAGCCCACACCTTCCAGTTCGCTTATGGCGGCCTGACCCGCGCCTGGAATCTGGACGGCGATTTCATGGTGCTGGGCAAAGGCCTCGGCACCGGCCTCAGCTTCGCGCTCTATGGTACGAGCGAAGCGGTCGCCGATCACCTCGTCCGCTATCGCGATGTCGATATCGGCCCCAAGGGCCTGGCGACCGGCGGCACCACCTATGGCAGCGCCGTCTCCGTCGCCGTCGCCCGTGCGGCCCTGCAGGAGGTGATGACGCCGGCGAACCATGCGCGGGTGAACGATCTCGGCACACGGCTCTCGGACGGGCTTGATGATATCTTCAGCCGCCACCGCCTACCCTGGCGCGCCTTCCGGCTGGGTCCGCGCGCCGGCTATTGCATGGCGCCAGAACTGCCCAAGAACGGTGAGGAGGCCGCCATTTCGCTGGATGCCGCGCTTGTGGATACCAGGCGCATCTATATGGCCAATCGCGGCATATGGGATGCGGTGGTTTCGGCCGGGCCACAGGCGTCATTTGCGCATGAGCCGTCCGATATCGAGCGCTATCTCCAGGCCGCCGACGACTTCATCGGCGAAGTCACCGGCTGATCCCCCGGCGGTTCATTCGCCCGCGCGCACGGGAATCCACCATTCCTCGCCGCGCGCAGTAGTGATGTATTCCGGCCAGCGGAAATCGATCGGCGCCTGGAAATCCTTCGGCAGCAACGGTGCCATCCATTTCTCGCCGCCGATGCCGCCGCCGGTGCGCTGACGCCATTCGTCCTTGGCCGCTTTCAGCAGTTCCGGCCGGGTCATCAGGTCGATGATGGTGGCGCCGATCGTCTTCGCCGCGCTACGTATCATCGGATCGATGCAACTCGGGATGCCGCCGAGGGCGTTCATCACCCAGTCCGGATAATTGACGCCCTTCGCCCCCTGCAGCATTGGCCGGCCGATATAGAAGCGCACGGTCGGTGCCGACCAGCAATATTCGGTATAGTCGTCCGAGGTTGAGTTGAGCTGCCAGGGCGGCAGCGTCTGGCGCAGGCGCCGCTCCGCCTCCTGCGGTTCGATCAGTTCCTCGATTGCCGGCAGGAAGGGCTTTTCCATCGGCTCGATGCCGAGTTCACGCTGCATCGCCTGGGCGGCCGCGATTGCCTCCGCGCCCCATTGGGGCGCGCCCGCAAGAACGAGATTGTCATAGGTCGCCTGAGCCATGACGTGATTGGCAAGACCCGGCCGCGATTTCGTCACCCAGGTCTTGCTCCAGCGGCAATGCGCCGCCTTGGCCGCCGCTTCGGCATTGTTGTCGAGCACCCGGCTGATGGTCTCGGCCATCTCCAAGGTCGGCGCCCGCCAAAGATACTGGATCTGTGCGGTCTGGGCCGGCAGGTTGTCGGCCGTCGCCTGGCCGGCGGAAAGGATCGCCTCGCTGATCGACCAGCCGCCGGTGAAAGGCAGCATGTTCGATTGCGCCTGCTTGGTCATGCCGAACATGTGGAAGAGCGCGTCATTGGCGCCGGGCGCCCGCGCCGCAATGTGGCTGGCCGGAATCGGACTGTCGGGATCGGCCGACAGCCAGTTCTCCGGCTCAACGCAATCGAAGGCGTAGATGCAGGCGTAACCGAGGCCGCAATGCGTATCCCAGCGCACGGTGTTGACCAGCGGCAGCATATAGGTGGGATGGAAGCTGAGGAAGGCATCGATCCCGTCATAATAGCCCTTGGCGGCATGGACCGGTTTCGAGAGACGCAGCTTCTCGGCCGGCTCGCCGAAATAGCGTATGGTGCCGGCGATGCCGAACTTTTCCATCGCTGCCTTGGCCGCCAGAACGCCGCCGAGCGAGGAAATGCCCAGCGCCGAGTGCGGATCGGTATGGCCGGCGGCGTGACGGCTTAAGCCCTTTCGCGGCTCCTTGCGCGTGCTCGCCGCCTGGCAGTTGCCCGGGACGGCATCGTATTCCGCATAGGCGCCGATCACCGGCCCGCCTAGCTCCGCCTTGTTCGACCAGGTCGCGGAGAAGGCGGTCGGCATGCCGCCGCTGCCCGCCTCCACCTCGAAGCCCTCCTGCCGCAACCGCGCGACATACCAGGAAGCCGATTTGTATTCGCGCAAGGCCGGCTCGGCGTAATGCCAGATAATCTGATTCCAGTCGGAGAGATCGCCCATATGATTGTCGATCCAATCAAGGGCGAAGGCTTTCTCTGCGGTCACGTTGGGCATTGTTCACCATGTCACAATCCTGGGTCGCCCCGCTCAAGGTCGTCCCGCTCAGCTGGCGGCTATCCGTAGCGGATGTGCGGGGAGAGCCACAGTTGAATTAGGCTCACCGGCGGCGGTGAAAAAAGTCGATGGAAGGCCGCCCACCTAAAGCGCGCCGAACAGCAGGTTATCGAGGCCGCGCACCAGGCCTTTCAGCGCCACCACGCGCCGCGCCGCCAACAGCGTACCGCCGACATAGGGTTCGGCGCTGGTACCGGCGTCGTGGCGGATGCTGAGACGCTCTCCATTCATGCCGAAGATCACTTCCGCCGAGAGAACGAAGCTCGGCAGGCGAACGGAATGCACCCGGCCGCCGCCGACCTCGGCGCCGCGCGCCTCCTTAGGGCCGATTATCTGGTCGATCTCGACACCCGGCACGCTGCGCCGGACCTGCCCCAGGCGCTCGGCCAGCTCTCGCGCTGTGCCGCTCGGCACGTCCGGCTTGCTGTATTTGGCATAGTCGATGATCTCGTAATCCGGCACGTGCTGGGCGGCGAGCAGCGCGAAGCGCTGCAACAGGCTGGCCGTCAGGGAGAAATTGCCGCTGGCGACGACACCCAGCCCCTGCCCCTCGGCCACTGCCGCGATTTCCTCATAATCTTCGGCGCTGAGACCGGAGGTGCCGATGATGACGGGAACGCCAAGCTTCAGGGCCGTCAGCGTGTTGGCTTTCACCGCACCGGGATGGGTGTAGTCGATATAGACGTCGGTTGGCCTGGCGAGGGCGGTGGCAACGTCTGCCGAAACCGTCAAGCCGAGGGGATCGAGGCCCAAGGCGCTGCCGATATCCTGGCCCGCGGCCCGGCGCGCCACGGCACCCGAGAGCGCCAGATCCGGCGCCTCCAGGACGCCTGCGGCCAGGGCCGAGCCAGTCCATCCGGTCACACCACCGATGCAGATCTGTAATGTCATGGGTTTTCTCCATGTAATCAGCGAGTTGAGGCAAAATGTCTCAACACAATGCGAGCTTTGACAGCCGCGCGCCGGAAGGGGATATTAGCCGCCGGCAACAGATTTGAAAGGCACCTTCCGGCGTCAGGGCCGGATTGCCGCAACGTAAAAAACAGAACGGAAACAAACCATCATGAGCCCTCGGCCGAATTCACTGGCAGCACGCGATGCTGCCTTTCATATGCATGGCTATACCAACGCCGTGAAAAACGAAAAAGAAGGCGGTTTCGTCATCACGCGCGGCAAAGGCGTCTATGTGTATGACGAGGAGGGCAAGGAATATCTCGACGGCATGGCCGCCTTATGGTGTTCGGGCCTCGGCTTCGGCGAAGAACCGCGCCTGACCCAGGCCGCGGTCAAGCAGATGCAGGAGCTGCCCTTCTACCATACCTTCACGCAGAAGGCGGCGGCGGTAACGGTGGAACTGGCCGAGAAGCTGGTCAATCTTGCCCCGGTGCCGATGTCGAAGGCGTTTTTCTGCAATAGCGGATCGGAAGCCAACGACACCGTCGTGAAGATGATCTGGTACATGAACAATGCGCTGGGTCGCAAAGAGAAGAAGAAGATCATTTCCCGCACCAAGGCCTATCACGGCGTCACGGTCGCGGCGGCTTCGCTGACCGGCCTTCCCGGCCTGCATATCGATTTCGATCTGCCGATCGCCGGCATCCTGCGCACCGATTGCCCGCACCACTACCGCTTTGGCAATCCCGGCGAGTCCGAAGAAGCCTTCGCCACACGCTGTGCCGAGAACCTGGAGAAGCTGATCCTGGCCGAGGGGCCGGAGACGATCGCCGCGATGTTCGCCGAGCCGGTGATGGGTGCCGGTGGTGTGATCATTCCGCCGAAGACCTATTTCGCCAAGATCCAGGCCGTCCTCAAGAAATACGACATCCTGCTGGTGGCCGACGAAGTGATCTGCGGCTTCGGCCGCACCGGCAATTTCTGGGGCACACAGACCTTCGGTCTGCAGCCCGACTTCATGACCATGGCGAAGCAGCTCTCGGCCGGCGTGCTGCCGATCTCCGCCATTCTGATCAATCAGAAGGTCTATGAGGTGCTGCGCGACAACAGCGCCAAGAACGGCGTCTTCGGCCATGGCATCACCTATTCAGGTCATCCGGTCTGCGCCGCCGTGGCGCTGGAAACCCTGAAGATCTATGAAGAGCGCAAGATCGTCGATCGCGTGCGCGATCTGTCGCCGATCTTCCTCAGCGAATTGCAGCGCTTCAACAGCCATCCACTGGTCGGCGAGACCCGCGGCGTCGGCCTGGTGGGCGCGATCGAGCTGGTCAAGGACAAGGCGACGCGCCAGGGCTTTGATGCGTCGCTCGCGGTGGGGCCGAACCTCGTCCGCATCGCCCATGATCATGGCCTGATCATCCGTGCGGTCGGCGATTCGCTCGCCTTCTGCCCGCCCATGATCATCACCGAGGCGGAACTGGTCGATATGTTCCGCCGGTTCGAAAAAGCCTTGGCGGATACAGTCACCTGGCTGCAGCGAGACGGTCACTTGCAGGCGGCCTGATCACAATAAGCGCGCTTGGCCGGCAATACCGGCCAAGCGCAGCCATCAGGATCGAGATGATGAATTTTGAGCAGTTCTTTCTGGATCGGCTGGGCGAGTTGCGGGCGGAAGGCCGGTACCGCGTCTTTGCCGATCTGGAACGGCAGGCAGGACGTTTTCCGCGTGCCTTGTGGCGCGAGCGGCCGGATATGCCGGCGCGGGAAATCACCGTCTGGTGCTCGAACGATTATCTCGGCATGGGCCAGCATCCGGCTGTCCTGAAGGCCATGCAGCAGGTCCTGGCGCAGTCCGGCGCGGGTGCGGGCGGCACGCGCAATATCTCCGGCACCAGCCATCAGCACGTGCTGCTGGAACGCGCCCTGGCGGCCTGGCACGGCAAGGATGCGGCGCTGCTCTTCACCTCGGGCTATATATCCAATGAAGCGAGCCTGGTGACGTTGGCGCGACAGATACCCGATGCGATCGTCTATTCCGACGCCTTCAACCACGCCTCGATGATCGCCGGCATCCGCCATAGCCGCGCCGAATATCACGTCTTCCGCCACAACGATGTCGAACACCTGCGGCAGCTGATGGCCGCGGCTGATCCCGCCCGGCCGAAAATCGTCGCCTTCGAGTCGGTCTATTCGATGGATGGCGATATCGCGCCGATCGCGGCGATCTGCGACGTCGCCGAGGAATTCGGCGCCCTCACCTATCTCGACGAGGTGCATGCTGTCGGCATGTATGGCAAGCATGGCGCGGGTATCGCCGAGCGGGACGGGCTTAGTCATCGCCTGACCATCATCGAGGGGACGCTGGGCAAGGCCTTCGGCCTGATGGGCGGCTATATCGCCGGCTCGGCCGCCACCGTCGATTTCGTGCGTAGCTTCGCGCCGGGCTTCATCTTCACCACCTCCCTGCCGCCGGTCATCGCCGCCGGCGCCCTAGCAAGCCTGGAAGTATTGCGCGAGGCGGGCGATCTGCGCCGGCGCCATCAGGAGCGCGCGCAGCGGTTGCGGGAGCGCCTGACGGCAGCCGGCTTGCCGGTCATGCCGAATGACAGCCATATCGTGCCGGTGAAGGTGGGCAATGCGGCCGCCTGCAAGGCGATCAGCGATCACCTGTTGCGGCAATATGGCATTTATGTTCAGCCGATCAATTATCCGACCGTGCCGCGCGGCACGGAGCGCCTGCGTTTCACGCCCAGCCCCGATCATGACGATCAGATGATCGAGGAGCTTGTCACCGCCCTCACCGCCTGCTGGCGCCAGCAGGAACTGCCGCTGGCCGGCTGAATCGCACCCTCTTCCCATCCCACAGTGACGCCATCGTGAGCCGGCTTTGCTGGACAAGGCACTGGCTCGCACCTTAGAATGCTTCTCCTTCTGAGGTGACAATGTACAAAGACAACAGTTTGGTACCGAGCGAAGCGATCCGGCTGGCGGCCCTGGGCCTGCTGGCGCAGCAGTCGCGCGCTTATGCCGACCTCGCCCGCGACATCCGTCACTTCACCGCCCGCATCGTCGGTCCCTCGCTCGACCTGCTCGGTCCCTCGCTGGAACTCTTCAAGGTGGAAGGGCTGATGGAGGCGCATGCCACCAATCAGAAGCCGGACGAGCAGATCATGCATCTGACCGAAACCGGCCGCCAGGAATTCCGGCGCCTAATGACGACGAAACTGCGCGGCCCGATGGGTGAGGTCAACAAGCTCATTGTTGCGCTCAAGATGCATTTCCTGAAGCTGCTGCCGCTGGAGGATCAGCGCGCCCAGTTGGAAATGCTGGAAGATGCCTGCGACCGTGAGCTTGTGCGTCTCGGTGATCTGCGAGCGCATCATGCCGACGAGAAGACGCCGCTCCTGCCCTGGCTCGATCACGAGATCGATGAAGTGAGCGCACGCCGCGCCTGGTTCCAGCGCCAGCGCGCAGCCATATAGGCTGCTGGGCTAGGCCACACGGCAGCCATCGGAGCAATCAGCTTCCTGCAACGCGGACCTGATCAATCGACCGGATGATTGCCGCGGCGGCAAGATCGATATCGGCCTCGGTTGTGCGGTAGTTGCAGATCGAAAGCCGCAGCCGGCGATGACCGCCCCAGGTCGTGCCGCCCAGCCAACAGGTCCCGTCAGCCTGGATGGCCGCGATGACCTTCTCGGTAAAAGCGTCCAGCGCCGGACCATCCATGTCCCGCGCGGGTTCCACCGCAAACAGAATCTGATTGAGCACGACGTCATTGAGAACGGTGACGACGGGATGCGCTTGCAGGTGATTGCGCATGCGCAGGGCGAGATCGCAACAGCGATCGATCATCTCCCCCAGGCCGACACGGCCGAAAGCCAGCAGCGCCGCCTGGATGGCGAAGACCCGCGCCCGCCGCGACATCTCAGGCACCCATTGATAAGGATCGCGGATCTCCATGCCGCCACGCGCCAGATAGCCCTCGCCGGGAACCGACATCGCCGCGCGATGCGCCGTCGGATGCGCCGTGAAGACAATGCCCGAATCGTGCGGGACGTTCAGCCATTTATGCGCATCCGTCGCCCAGGAATCGGCGCTTTCGATGCCCGCCGCGAGATGGCGGCGCGTCGCCGATGCGGCAGCCCAGAGCCCGAAAGCACCGTCCACATGCAGCCAGGCCGCATGCCGGCGGGCAATCTCGGCAATGGCGGGGAATGCATCGAAGCTGCCGGTATTCACGCCCCCTGCTTGCGCGCAGATGATGGCAGGATCGGCGGAGGCCGCCATCGCGCTGCGCAGATCGTCGATCCGCATGCGGCCCTGGTCATCGCTGGGAATGATGATCGCGTGCTCGCGGCCGAGACCGATATATTGCAAGGCGGTCGCCACGGTGCCGTGGGCCTCGGCGCCAACCAGCACGCGCAGCGGCGGCGCGCCGATCAGACCGTACCGCTCCACATCCCAGCCCTGGCGCCCAAGCATCTCGTGACGCGCCGCCAGCAGCGCCGTGACGTGGGCCATCTGGCAGCCGGAGACGAAGCCGAAGCTGATCTCTCGCCCGGTACGACCGAGGCCGAAGATATCGCTCAGCCACTTGCCAACCACCTCCTCCAGTACCGCATTGGCCGGGGAGGTCGCATGCAGGACAGCATTCTGATCCCAAGCCGCCGTCATCCAGTCAGAGGCCAAGGCCGCCGGATGCGCGCCGCTGATCACATGACCGAAGTAACGGGGTCCCGCCGAGGCGACCAGACCGGGGGCGAGGGCCGCTGCTTGCTGCTCGAGGACAGCCAGCGCATCGAGGCCGTGCTCCGGCAAGGCAATTTCCAACCGCCGGCGCAGATCATCTCCGGTTCCGACGGTGCCCACCGGGCGTTGGGGCAGCTGATCGAGAAACTCGGCCGCGATCCGGGCGGCGCGCGCCAGCAGGATATGATTGGGCGATTTGCTCATCGTGCTTGTCGTATATCCAAACCGCCGGGAGCCTGCCGGGGCCTGCGCTCGGCGAGCAAAAGGCGAGATTAAAGCCGGTGCGCCCCATCGACTGGCCGGATCGCGACATGGAGCGCTCTCCCCGCCCGCTTCTTGGTTGCGGCCAAAGGGCTAGAACAGGTGCTGACCGCCGGTGAGAAAGATTTCCGTTCCCGTCACATAGCCGAAATCCACGCCGCAGAGCTGGAAGACGACGCCGGCAACTTCCTCCGGCGTGCCCATGCGGCCCATCGGGATGCGCGGAATGAGCGCCTCATATTCCGGGCCGATCATCGCGGTTTCGATCTCGCCGGGCGCCACGGCATTGACGCGCACGCCAAGTGCCGCGAATTCCACCGCCATTTCGCGCGTGAGGGCGGAGAGTGCTGCCTTCGAGGTCGAATAGGCCGAACTGGCGAAGGGATGGATGGCGTGGCCGGCGATCGAGGTGATGTTGACGATGGTCCCCTTGCCGTGATGCAACGGCTTGGCAAAGCCCCGTGCCAGGGTGAGCGGCGTGAAGAAATTCAATTCGAAGACCTGGCGCCAGGCGGCGACATCGCCATTGAGGCAGCCGAGGCGCTCCTTGAACGGAGTCTTCGGGCTGATCGCCGCGTTGTTGACCAAGGCATGCACGGCTTCGCCATCGAGAATTTCCAGCGCCTGCTGCACGAAGACATCGGCATCGTCGGCATGCGCCAGATCGACGGTGATATGATGCGTCCAGTTGGGATCGCGCTTGCACTCCTCTGGCACGGCGTCGCGGCTGCAGGTAATGATGCGCCAGCCTTCCTGGCTGAAACGCTTCACGGTGGCGTGGCCGATCCCCCGGCTGGCGCCGGTGAGGATCACGGTCTTCTTGTCCGAATTGGCTGTCATTTATCGACTTTCTGTGATGCCGAGGCCTTGCCCGTCACCCGAACACCCGGCGCCGCTCCGCGACTCCATGGGGGTCTTGGTGAATGATGACCTCGGCCCCCGGGAAAGCGGCCATAACGTCATCTTCGACGGCGTCGGATATGCGGTGCGCCTCCAAGAGGCTGATATTGCCATCAAGCTCCAGGTGGAACTGGATGAAACGAATCTGGCCGGCAACCCGTGTCCGCAGCTCATGCAGATTGAGCACTTCGGGATGCTGCCGCACGATCGCCTTGATCTGCGCCCGTTCCGTATCGTCCATCTCGCGGTCCATCAGCATGTCGAAGGCCTCGCGGCCGATGCCGATCGCCGTCACGGCGATGAACAGCGCGACGCCGAGGCCGAATAGGGGATCGATCCACCACCAGCCGAACTGGGCGCTCAGCAACAAGGCAGCGATCACGCTGGCATTGACCAGAAAATCGCTGAGGTAATGGGCCGAATCCGCTTTGACGGCGAGCGATTGCGTCCGCCGGATGACGTGACGCTGATAGGCGATCAAGGCTGCCGTCACCACGATCGAGGCCACCATGACGACAATGCCGGTCAGCGGATTGGTCACTGGCTTCGGATCGGTGAAATGATCGAATACCTCGACCAGCAGCAGGATCGACGAGCCGAGGATGAAGGCGACCTGCACCAGCCCGGCCAGCGGCTCCGCCTTGCCATGGCCGAAGCGATGCTCGGCATCGGCCGGGGTCAGCGCCTGGCGGATCGCCAGCATGTTGACGAGAGAGGCGCCGACATCGAGCAAGGAATCGAACAGGGTCGAGAGCAGCGCCACCGAGCCGGTTTCAACAAAGGCATAGAGCTTGATCCCGATCAGAATCAGCGCAGCGGCAACCGATGCCATGCTGGCGAGCCGCATCAGCCGGCCGGCCTGATCGAGCGGCATCGGCTCCTGCCGCATCTTCTGCTGCACGTTCTGTGGCGTCGCGGCGGATTTCATATCCAATCCCATGTCATGACCTCAGGCCCTGCTCCGCCGCCATCATGGATAAAGCTTCTCGGTGCGCCAGTCATCCCCGGCGCGCAGATAGACCAGACGGTCGTGCAGACGAAACGGGCGATCTTCCCAGAATTCGATGCGTTCCGGCAGCAGCCTGATCCCCGACCAATGGGGCGGCCGCGGGATCGTGCCGATGGCGTATTTCGCGGTGAACTGCGCAACCCGCTTTTCCAGCTCAAAGCGGCTTTCGAGCGGGCGGGACTGCTGCGAGGCCCAGGCGCCGATCTGACTGGTTCTGTGCCGGCTATGGTAATATTCATCCGCCTCCGCGTCGCTGACCACCTCAATCGGGCCCTCCACCCGGACCTGACGTTTGAGCGATTTCCAGTGCAGCACGATGGCCGCCTTCCGGGTCGCCAGCAGCTGCTCGCCCTTGCGGCTTTCGAAATTGGTGTAGAAGACAAAACCGCGTTGGTCATAGCCCTTCAGCAGCACCATGCGGACGGAAGGTTGTCCGTCCGGCCCTACCGTAGCCAGGGCCATGGCGTTGGGATCGTTGGGTTCCTTGTCGGCGGCTTCGCTGAACCACCGGCCGAAGAGCTCAAAAGGCTCGGCGAAGGGGTGCAATTTCATTTCTTCCATAACGGCACTAATCAATCTCCGGGGCGGCCATCTATAGCATTGATTTCCGGTCGATAAGGACGAATTTCAAAGCCTGTGGTAAGGTCTTGTATCGAGACGATTCGAACTGCGATCATGTGGTGTTTTTCATGACCCAATTGAAGAGCCCACGCGACACGGATCAGCAAGCATGTTGAAGCGCCAAATTCTCGCCCTGAACCTCGCGGCAATGCTGGCTGCCTCGCCTCTCGCAGGCTGCACCGGCAGCGGCAGCTATTCGGATGAGAGCGTCGGCACGGTCCTCGGCGCGGTGGGCGGCGCTGCAGCTGGCGCGGCGCTTGGTGACGGCAAATGGTGGGCAATCGGCGCCGGCGCGTTGGTCGGCGGCGTGCTCGGCAACCGCGTCGGCAACTATCTCGATCAGCAGGACCGGCAGCGGGCGGTCCAGAACGCCAATAACGCGCTGAACAACAACCCCGATGGCCAGACCAGCCGCTGGTCGAACCCGCAAAACAACACTGGTGGCTATACGACACCGGTCAAAACCGTGCAGACCGCCAGCGGCGGCACCTGCCGGACTTATCAGACGGGGATCAGTGCCGGCGGCCAGAATCAGTCCGGGACGGGAACCGCCTGCCGCCAGCCTGACGGAACCTGGAAAGTGGTTCAGTAAGGCCTGCCGCAGCACCCCGGTTTGGGACAGCCAAATTGACCCTGCCCTTGCAGGTGGCCGGAATTGTGATTAACTAATTTCGGTGGGTAGGGTGGAACGATGACTGATCCGTATCAACTTTTAGGCGTGCCGCGCACGGCTTCCGAAGAGGAAATCAAGAAGGCTTATCGCAAGCTGGCGAAGAAGCTGCATCCCGACGTCAATCCGGGCAACAAGAAGATCGAGACCCAGTTCAAGGAAGTCACCGCCGCTTATGATTTCCTGACCGATCCCGAGAAGCGCCAGCGCTATGACCGCGGCGAGATCGACGAGAGCGGCCAGCCGCGCGGTTTCGGCGGCGGTTTCGCCCAGGGTCGCCGCAATGGCGGCGCACGTCGGCCCGGCGGTTTCGGCCTGGATGACGAGGACGGGGCCGAAGACGTCTTGCGGGATTTCTTCGGCTTCGGCAATCGCCAGCGCCCGCATATGCGCATGCGCGGCGCCGATGTCTCTTACCAGGTGGAAGTGAGTTTCCTGGACGCAGTCAAGGGCGGCAAGAAACGCATCAGCCTGACTGATGGCAAGACCATCGACATCACCATCCCGCCCGGCACGGAGAACGGTCAGACCCTGCGCTTGAAGGGCCAGGGGCTGGCAGGCGCAGGCGGCGCTTCCGCCGGTGACGCCTTCGTCGAGGTGCTGGTTGCCGAGCACCCGCTCTTCAAGCGGGACGGTTTCGACATTTCCATCAGCTGCCCGATCACGTTGCCGGAAGCCGTCCTCGGGGCAACGATTACCGTGCCGACCATCGATGGCAAAGTGGCGCTCAAATTGCCCAAGGACAGCAATACCGGCACGCAATTGCGGCTAAAGGGCAAGGGCATCCTCAACCCCAAGACCAATCAGCACGGCGACCAGTATGTCCGGTTCACGGTCATGCTGCCCGACCAGGTCGATCAGGACCTGCGAGACGCCATCGAGCGCTGGTCCAAACGCCATAGCTATGATGTTCGCGGGAAGTTGTTCGATTCGTAATGCCGAATCAAAAGACGTTCGCAATCTTTTGATATTAAAGTGATATTTTAACAAAGAGGGACCCTTGCAGCCGTCCCCTATGCGTTGACCGCGACGGGCAATGGTGTAGGATGCCGGCACATTCGGCGCGACCGCGATCGTTTTAGCTGGCGAAATTGCTGCCATTTAGACCGCGCAATACCGTCTAACTTATTGAGTAGTGACCAATTCATGGTTTAGATCGAAGCACCGCCGTGATTCGATCGGAAGCTACCCGACTCTGGTTCACGTGTCGCGACGACCTCGATTACTTATGCATGGGGAATGGAATGACGGAGAAAAGCGGCCTGTTGGCGGGCAAACGTGGTTTGATCATGGGTGTCGCCAATGATCGCTCGATCGCCTGGGGTATCGCGAAGGCCGCGGCGGATGCCGGCGCGGAACTGGCTTTTACGTTTCAGGGTGAGGCGCTGCAAAAGCGCGTCCTGCCGCTGGCGCAATCGGTCGGCGCCCAGCATGTCCTGCCCTGCGACGTGACCGACGATGCCAGCCTGGACGCCGCTTTCGCGTCGATCAAGGAAAGCTGGGGTACTCTCGATTTCGTCGTCCATGCCATCGCCTTTTCCGACAAGGATGAGTTGAAGGGCCTTTATGTCGATACGTCGCGCAAGAACTTTGCGCTTACCATGGACATCTCCTGCTATTCCTTTACCGCCGTCTGCGAACGCGCCCGCCACCTGATGCCGAAGGGAGGCAGCCTGCTGACCCTCTCCTATTTCGGCGCCGAACGGGTGATGCCGCATTACAACGTGATGGGTGTCGCCAAGGCCGCACTGGAATGCAGCGTGCGCTACCTCGCCGCCGATCTCGGCGAGCAGGACATCCGGGTCAACGCCATCTCGGCCGGGCCGATCAAGACCCTGGCCGCCTCCGGCATCGGTGATTTCCGCCACATCCTGCGCTGGAACGAGCTGAACTCGCCCATGAAGCGCAATGTCACCATCGAGGATGTCGGTGGGGCCGGCCTCTATCTGGTCAGTGATCTGTCGCGCGGCGTCACCGGCGAACTGCATCACGTAGATAGCGGTTACAACGTGGTCGGCATGATGCGGACGGATGCCGCCGGCGACCTCGCCGAGATGCTGAAAAACTTCAACGAGCGCGGCTGAGCCGCGCGCCATCGCGATGTCGCATAACAGTTTCGGCCACCTCTTCCGATTCACTACCTGGGGCGAAAGCCACGGTCCCGCACTTGGGTGCGTGATCGACGGCACGCCGCCCGGCATTGCCATCGCCGAGCCTGAGCTGCAGACCTGGCTCGACAAGCGCAAGCCCGGCCAGTCCCGCTTCGTCACCCAGCGTCGCGAGCCCGACCGGGTCGAGATCCTCTCCGGCGTGTTCGAGGGCAAGACCACCGGCACGCCGATCTCGCTGCTGATCCGCAACGAGGATCAGCGCAGCAAGGATTACGGCAAGATCAAGGACCAGTTCCGTCCCGGCCATGCCGATTACACCTATTGGGCCAAATACGGCATCCGCGATTATCGCGGCGGCGGCCGGTCTTCGGCGCGCGAAACCGCAGCCCGTGTGGCTGCCGGCGGTGTCGCCCGGCTGGTGCTCAACCATCTCATTGCCGGCGGCGTGCAAATCCGCGGCGCTCTGGTACAGATCGGCCCCCATGCCATCGATCGCGGCAACTGGGACTGGACGCAGACCGAGCAGAATCCATTCTGGTGCCCGGATGCCAATGCCGCCGCGCGGTGGGAGGACTATCTCGATCAGGTGCGCAAATCGGGCTCCTCGACCGGCGCCGTCGTCGAAGTGACGGCCAGCAACGTGCCGGTGGGCTTGGGTGCACCGATCTATGGCAAGCTTGATGCCGACCTCGCCTCGGCCATGATGAGCATCAATGCCGTGAAGGGCGTCGAGATCGGCGCCGGTTTCGCGGCCGCGGCGCTGAGCGGCGAAGAGAATGCCGACGAGATGCGCATGGCCCATGGCAGCGGCAAGGCCAATGCAGTCAAATCCGGCGACGTTCAATTCCTCTCCAACAGCGCCGGTGGCATTCTCGGCGGCATCTCGACCGGCCAGGACGTTGTGGTGCGCTTTGCCGTCAAGCCGACCTCGTCGATCCTGACACCACGCCGCAGCGTCGACATCCACGGCCATGACATCGAGGTTTCGACCACCGGCCGCCACGACCCCTGCGTCGGCATTCGCGCCGTGCCGGTCGGCGAAGCCATGATGGCCCTGGTTCTGGCCGACCATCTGCTGCGCCATCGCGCCCAATGTGGCGCTTGATGGGCGGCAATTGAGCCGGGCGAATTGACGTGAGTGACTTCGCCGGCGCGCTGATCGTTCCGCAATGGCAGGGTGCGGGGCGGCGTATCGGCTATCTCGCCGGCATCGCCTGCGTGCAGGCATTGCTGCCAGCGTCGCTGGCGCGACATGAGGTGGGTTGCCCGGATCTGGATGACCTGGCGCTGCAGGACGGCGTGAAGGCGCTCCCCCTCCTGGTCGCCAATGCCAGACGGGCGGCAGAAATGCGCAAGGGTCTGCACGGTCCGATCCTGACCGTCGGCGGCGATTGTTCTGTCGATCTTATCAATGCCGCGGCGGCCAATGCCGCGGAAGACGCCGCACTGGTCTGGATCGATGGCCATGCAGATCTCAACAACCCGGCGACATCGCCCAGCGGACATTACCACGGCATGGTGGTGCGCAGCCTGATGGGCGACGGACCGGCCGCGCTTGTCGACCATGTCGCCCGCCCCTATCGCGCAAGCCAGATATTCTATGCCGGCATACGCGACTGCGATCCGGGCGAGACCGAAGAGATCCTGCGGTCGAAAATCTTCACCCTGCCGGTCGGCGGCGATCCCACAGCCCTGGTGGCGGCCATCAAGGCGGCCGGTTTGTCGCGCCTTCATCTGCATCTCGATCTCGACTGCCTCGATCCGGCGATCTTTCCCTATATCGGCGTGCCGGCACCGCATGGCCTCGATCTCGACCAGCTATGCGATTTGCTGACGATGCTGCGCAGGAGCTTCACCTTGGCCGGCGCTTCCGTAACCGAATGCAATCTTGCCAGTGAAGCGGAAGCAGCCAACGCCACGCCGATGCTCCGGCGCATCGTCGGCGAAGGACTGGGCCTCACGGCCTAGGACGTAGCCCACTTCTAGCGCTGAAAGGCGGCCACCAGTTCGACATGGGGCGACCAGATGAACTGATCGACGATGGTCAGCGCCGTCAGATGGAAACCACCGTCGATCAGGATACGGGCATCGCGGGCGAAGGTGGCCGGGTTGCAGGACACCCCGACCGCTCGGGATATGGTCGATCGGGCGATCTGTTCGCATTGTGACCTGGCGCCGGCACGCGGCGGATCGAAGACCACAGCTTGCACTTTCTTCAACTGCTCGGCCATCAAGGGAGCATCATCGAGGTCCTGGCTGGTCGCCGTGACGCGGTCGCTGACCAGGGCACGGCGGGCGGCCTGGTTGAGCGCGGCGACAGAGGCCTTTGCTCCTTCGACGGCGATGACCCGGCCCCTGGCCGCCAAGGGGAAGCTGAAGGTACCGCAGCCGGCATAGAGATCGGCAATGACGGATGCCTCTCCCACACCGGCCAGGACGGCATCCCGCAAGGCCGCTTCGCCCTCGGCGCTCGGCTGCAGGAAGGATTGCGCCGGCAAATCCACCCGCACATCGGCAAAGCTCACCTGCGGCAGATGATGCTGGGCGATCGGCTCCGGCGCGGCGCCGCGTTTGTCGATCAGCCAGGTGATGCGGGCGATGCCGATCCTCGCGCCGTCTCCCGACGGCAGTTCGATCTGGGCCAGATCGGCCAGGGCAAAACGCTGCGCGTTGGTCGGTGCCGCTTTGGCCGTCACCAGGATATCGATGCCGTTGAGACATTGCGTGGCAAGTACATCCCAGCTTTCACCGGTCGCAAGCGCCGTTCGCAGCGTATCGCGCAAGGCTGGCACCAGCGCAAATAAGGCCGGCGTCAGCAGCGCACATTGCTGCAGGTCGACGATCTCGTGGCTGGCGGCGCGGTGGAAACCCACTGCAACCCCGCCTTTAATGCCGATCACGGCAAAGACGGCGCGGCGCCGCGTGCCGGCGGGCACGAACACTTCCGTCGGGGTAAAATCAAGCGCGATGCCGCGCTGGGCCAGGGTGGTGACGACCGTGCCAGCCTTCCAGCGGCGATAGCTGTCGCCTGCTAGATGCTGCAAGGCGCAGCCGCCGCATATTCCGAAATGCCGGCAGGCAGGCGCGACGCGATCACCGGCGGGTTCAAGGATCTGCTGCACCCTCGCCCGCAGGCTGGAATTCTGCCGCCCCGCCAAGACGGCCTGGACACGTTCGCCCGGCAAGGCAAAAGGTACGAAAAGCGGCTCATTTTGCCAGGAGGCAAGGCCGTCGCCCTGCTGACCGAGCGCCTCGATCATCACCTCGATGGAACCGCCCGTGGCCGAGCCCGGTTCTTTTCCGCGGGATGCGGCGGCACCCGGCGACGTTTTACCGCGCCGCGCCGTCGGCCGGCCAGGCTGGGTATCGCGTCGAGACCGCGTCATGATGCGCAAAGCCGCGCCGTCGCTCGATCTGCCATCGGACTGAGATCGAGGTGGCGGCAACAGACAGAAGGAAAGTGATCGGCTATCATGCCGGCACCCTATACCAGCGAGGAGCCCAAGGCGATATGGCTGTCATCCGGTTTATCGGCAAATTTATCCTCTGGGTCTGCGCCGGTCTCGGTGCCCTGCTGATCCTGATTGCGATCAGCGGCGCGTTCGCTTTGCGCCATTTTGCGGTCACACCGCCGCCGATGCCGGACCATGCCGCCCTGACCCTGGATCTCGCCGACGGCGTCACCGAACAGCCGGTGCGCCTGCCTTTCGATTTCGGCCGCAGCATCGCCATGCCGGATCTGGTCAAGGCGCTGGATGCGGCGGCGCATGACGACCGGGTCGATCGCCTCGTTCTCTATGTCGGCCGCGGCAATATCAATATGGCGCAGGTGCAGGAAATCCGCGACGCCGTCGCCAGCTTCAAGAAGGGCGGCAAGAAGGTCGAGGCTTTCGCGGAGTCCTTCGGCGAAGGCGGCAATGGAACGCTGCATTACTATCTCGCCAGCATCGCCGACAAGATCACTCTGCAGCCTTCCGGCGATCTGCGCCTGATCGGCTTTCATCTGGAGACGCCTTTCCTGAAGGGCGCCTTCGACCGCCTCGGCATTACCGCCCGTATGGGGCAGCGCAAGGAATTCAAGGGTGCGGTCAACACCTTCACGCAATCCTCGATGCCCGATCCGCAGCGGCAGAATATGCAGCAACTGGCGGATTCCTGGCTGCAGCAGGTGGTGAACGACGTTGCACGAGACCGCAAGCTCGATCCGCAGGCGGTACGCAAGGCCATAGATCAGGCGCCGCTCTCGGCGGCCGATGGCAAGCAGGCCGGCCTGGTCGATGTTCTCGCCTATCGCGACGCCGTCGATCATGAGACCGACCAGACCGCCGAACACGACAAGGCAATCAGCCTCACCGACTATGCGAAGCGGCTGCCCGCCGCCGACAAGAGCAGCCCGAAGATCGCCACCATCTATGGAACCGGACCGGTCGTCCTCGCCCCCAGCGACAGCGATCCGTTCCGCGGCTCGGTGACCATGGGCGCCGACACCCTGCGCGAGGCCTTCGACGCCGCCATCGCCGATCATGTCTCGGCGATCATCTTGCGGGTCGATTCACCGGGTGGCTCCTATACCGCGGCGGATACCATCTGGCGCGCCGTCAACCGCGCCCGGTCGGCCAATATTCCCGTGATCGTGTCGATGAGCGGCGTCGCCGCTTCGGGCGGCTATTTCGTGGCGGCTCCCGCCAATAAGATCGTCGCCGAGCCCGGCACCATCACCGGTTCGATCGGCGTCTTCGGCGGCAAGATCGTGGTCGACGGTCTGCTGAAGAATCTCTCGGTCGGCGTCGATGGCATCTCGGCCGGCGCCCAGGCCGATATCGACAGCGCGGTGCGGGATTTCTCGCCCGGCGAGTGGCAGAACCTGCAGCACAGCCTCGACGTCGTTTATGCCGATTTCACCGGCAAGGTGGCGAGCGGTCGCCACCTTGATCCGGCAAAGACCGAACAGATCGCCCAGGGCCAGATCTGGACCGGCAGCGATGCCAGGGATCGCGGCCTGGTGGATGCCCTCGGCGGCTGGTCGGTGGCCATCGACCTCGCCAAACAGGAAGCCGGGTTGAAGAAGGATCAGGAAATCGCACTGGTCGAATATCCCTCCAACAGGCAGGAAACCAGCCGCTTCCTCTCCCACCTCATTCGTGGAGAAACCACCGGCGGCCAGGTTGACATCGGCATGCTGCAGAATTGGGCGCGGCGATTCGGCCTCGCCGGGGTGCTGAGCGGCGTGGCCGGCACCGATCATCAATTGCCGGAACTGGCGCTGCCGCCGCTCATGGTGAACGGCGCGCTGCTATGAGGAATTCCTTGTTGCCCTCGGGGCCGAGGATCGGGCTTTCGGTCACGCCGAGCACCGACCACCCCGGCAGGCCGGCAAACCAGGCGGTGATGCGCTCCACCACGGCTTGGTGCAGCGCCGGATCGCGTACCACCCCGCCCTTTCCGACCTGACCCGGGCCGACTTCGAATTGCGGCTTGATCAGGGCCACGGCGAAAGCCGCCGGCTTGGTCAGCGTCAGGACCGCCGGCAGCACGGTCTGCAGGCCGATGAAACTGGCATCGCAGACGACGATATCCAGCGCGTCGGGAATCTCCGCCGTCGTCAAATGCCGCGCATTGACCTTTTCCAGCACGACCACGCGCGGATCGTTGCGCAGCCTCCAGGCCAGCTGCCCATGCCCGACATCGACCGCATACACCTTGGCAGCATTCTTGCTGAGCAGGACGTCGGTGAAGCCACCGGTCGAGGCGCCGATATCGGCGGCGATCATGCCGCTGGGATCGATAGCGAAATGCTCCAGCGCCTTGGCCAGTTTCATCCCGCCGCGCGAAACCCAGGGATGGTCCTGGCCTTTGAGGCTGAGATTGCAATCAGGCGGCAGCATCTGACCCGGCTTGTCGATGCGCTGCGTATCGACATAGACCAGGCCGGCCATGATCAGTGCCTGGGCCTTGGACCGCGTTTCGACGAGACCGCGATCGACCAGCAGCTTATCGACACGTTCCTTGGCCATGCTCCAGCCTCACACCGATTCCGACAGCGCGGCGGCGGGGTCGGCCCGCAGCACCAGCCGATCGGACATCTGCTTCCAGCGCAACAACAGCAAGGTTGCCGAGACCATCAGGCCGATGGCAAGTCCCCACCACAGGCCCGGCCCGTGGAAGCCGAGATGGAAGGCCAGCCAGTAGCCGCTACCCAACCCCGCCAGCCAATAGCCGCAACCGCACATCACCATCGGCACCCGCGTATCCTTGAGGCCGCGCAGGGCGCCGATGGTCGTCACCTGCAGGCCATCGACCAGCTGGAACAAAGCGGCGATCGGCAGCAGCGTCAGGCCGAGGGCGACCGCCCCTTCATTGATCGGCGCATCGACATCCATGTAGAAACCGAGCAGGAGACGCGGCAGCAGGGTCAGCACCGAAGCCATGCAGGCCATCCAGATCATGCCGAGGACAATGCCGGTATAGCCGGCGCGCCGCGCCGCCCTGGGGGCCTCTGCGCCGATCGCATAGCCGACCCGCACAGTCGCCGCCTGGCTGATCGCATAGGGGATCATGAAGCTGATCGAGGATAGATTGAGCACGGCGTTGTGCGCAGCCAAGGTGGCGACACCGAATTCGCCGATCAGCACCGTCGAGGTCATGAACATCCCGGATTCGAAAGCATAGCCGGCAGCGATCGGCCAGCCCACACGCCAGAGGTCACGCAACACCTTGCCGTCGCTGTGCAACAGATCGGTGAAGACATGATAGCCGCGCAGCACCGGCTGGCGATTGATGTAGAGAAAGATGATCCCCAATTGCAGCCACTGGACGATGCTCATGGTAAGGCCGATCCCAGGCACCCCCAAAGCCGGGCAGCCGAAGTGGCCGTACAGGGTGATGTAATTGCCAAGGACTGTCAGGGGCAAAGCGATCAGGGCCGTTACGGTCGCCACCATCGGCCGATGCAGGACCGTCACGTAATTGCGCAGCACCGTGAAGAGCAGTACGGCCGGGATCGACGGCAGGCCATAGGCGATCAGTGCCGCAACCTGATCGATGACCGTGGCTTCATAGTGGCCGGAGGCACGCAGCAAGGGGGCCACCAGCAAGGCACAGAAAACCGCCGGCACGACAAGACAGAGGGCAAAGCGCAGCCCCTGCCGTACCACCCGGCTGACCTGTGCCTGATCTTCGGCCCCCAGTGCCTGGGCGGCCAGGGCGCTGACGCTGCCCAGTGCCCCCATGGGCAGAAGATGGAACGTGAAGAGCAGCTGCACACCGAGACCCGCCGCCGCCAGATGGTCGGCGCCGAGCTTGCCGGCCATGACATAATCGGCAACGCCCATGCCCATTTCCGCCAGCAGGCCGGCGGCGATTGGGCTGGAGAGTTTCAGCGTCGCAAGCGCTTCTTCGATCCGGCTGCCGCGGCGCCAGCTCATCCGGCGATCCGCAGGATCCCGGTCTTGCTGGGCCGCTTCGGCCATTGGATCCTCGTGTCAGCTTTTACGTGTCAGGACGAATTCCGTCATCCAACGCAGCGGATCGGCCTTGGCGCCGAAGATATCGAGATGACCGTTGGCCTGCTCGCCCAGCAGCTTGGCCTGGGCACGGGCGCGATCGATGCCCAGGATCGAGACGAAGGTCGCCTTGCCAGCCTTGGCATCGGCACCGACCGGCTTCCCGGTGGTGGCGGCGTCACCTTCCGCATCGAGGAGATCGTCGACAATCTGGAAAGCCAGGCCGAGATCATGCGCGTAGGAAATCAGCGCGTGACGCTGCGCGGTCGAGGCATGACCGAGAATGCCACCTGCTTCGCAGGAGAAGGCGATGATGGCGCCGGTCTTCAGGCGCTGCAATCGGGTGATGGCACCGATATCAAGCTCGTTCTTCTCGGCCCAGAGATCGATCATCTGCCCGCCCACCATGCCGGCGGCACCGCCGGCCTTGGCAAGCGCCAGAACCAGATCTGCCCGCACCTGTCCGTCGGGATGCGTCCTGGGATCGGCGAGGATTTCAAAGGCCATGGTCAGCAGGCCATCGCCGGCGAGAATCGCCGTCGCTTCGTCGAAGGCCTTATGCGCTGTCGGCCGGCCGCGGCGCAGGTCGCTGTTGTCCATGGCCGGCAGATCGTCATGCACCAGGCTGTAGCAATGCAGCATCTCGATCGCGGCCGCCGCGCGCAGGGCATAATCCTGGAACACGTCGAAAAGGGCGGCCGAATGCAGCAGCAGATAGGGGCGGATGCGCTTGCCCCCGCCCATGGTCGCATAGCGCATGGCCTCGACCACGCGATTCTCCGCGCCATCCACCGGCGGCAGCAGGTCGGAAAGCAGCCGGTTCACGGAAGCGGCGGCATCATTCAAAGCAAGTTCGATCGACACGAAAAACCCCAGTTCAACAATCAGTCAAGCTTGGCCGGCTCGGTGGAAACCGCGCCATCGGGACCAAGAACGATTTTATCCACCTTCAACTGCGCTTCCCGCAGCTTGGCCTCGCAATGCCGCTTCAACAGCGCCCCCCGTTCGTAGGAACGGATGGCATCGTCGAGCTTGTTATCGCCACGCTCCAGCCGCTTGACCAGATCCTGCAGCTCCGCGAGCGCTTCCTCGAAACTAAGACCGGAAATATCGGCGGGCAATTTAGCCGCAGCCTTCCCTTCTCCGGATTTATCGATTTCGGCCATTTCAACTCTTATCCAAAAAAAGCAGCCGCACAGATGTCCCGGCGCCCATCAAAGGCTCCTGCCGGACATGCGGCGGCATTGGCAACTCGGCGGCATCATAAGGGGCCGGACCAGCGGCAGCAAGTGTCCTGCCGGCCAGGATTTCAGCCGTTCTTTTAGCGACTTACCGGCGGCGAGAACCTGTGGATAACTTCATCGGCGCATGCCGCCGAGCCCTATCCACGCATCAGCGCAGCCACATGGGCGGCCGAGCTGTCAGCCAGCGCTTGCAGGTCATATCCGCCCTCCAGCGCCGAAATCAGGCGCCCCTGGCACAGGCGTTTCGCCAGCGACAGCAGTTCCGTGGTCGCCCAGGCAAAATCCGCCGTTTCCAGCTCGAGACTGGCCAGGGGATCGGCTTCATGGGCATCAAAACCGGCCGATATCATGATGAGATCCGGCGCGAAGGCTGCAATGGCCGGCAGAACCTGTGCCGTCATTGCATTGCGAAAAGCAGCCGAGCCGGCACCCGGCGGCAGCGGGCTGTTGACGATATTGCCGGCCCCGCGCTCGGATCGTGCGCCCGTCCCGGGATAGAGCGGCATTTGATGGGTCGAGGCATAAAAGAAGTCTGGGTCGGCGGCAAAACTGTGCTGCGTGCCATTGCCGTGATGCACGTCGAAATCCATCACCGCCACACGCCGCCAGCCATGCACGGCGCGCGCATGAGCGGCCCCGATCGCCACATTGTTGAAGAGACAAAAGCCCATCGCCCGATCGGCTTCGGCGTGATGCCCTGGTGGCCGCACGGCGCAAAAGGCATTGTCGATCTCGCCGGCGGCAAGCCTGTCCACTGCCAGGATCACGGCCCCGGCCGCACGCAAGGCAGCCTCGCCGGAGCCCGGTGAAACGATTGTATCACCGTCGAGCATGGCATGGCCCTCGGCGGGAATTGCCGCGAAAACCGTTTCGACATAATCGGCATCATGAATGCGCTCGATCGCTTTGCGCTCGGCCGTCGGCGCCTCGATCCACTGCAAGCCGGCAAATTCCGGTGCCTGCAGGGCCTGCAGCACGGCACGCAGGCGGTCGATGCGTTCCGGATGGCCACGCCCGGTGTCATGTTCCAGACAGGCCGGATGGGTAATCAGCGCGGTTCGCATCATGACGCGCTCCTCTTCGCCGCGTGGAAATGACGCCAGCCCAAAATGATCAGCAGCACCCAGCCGATGATCATGAGCATACCGCCCACCGGCGTTACGAAAACGACCCAGGGCAACTGCAACAAAGCAAGCGCGTAAAGGCTGCCGCCAAACAGCAGCGAGCCCAAAAAGAAACAGCCGCCGAGGACGCCGAACCAAAGCGGCGCAATCCGGCCTGACAGGCTCGCCAGCCCCAGCAGGGCCGCTGCATGCCACAGCTGATAGCCGGCGCCGGTCTTGACCCATTCGACGATGGTCGGATCGCCGAGCCGCGCGAGACCATGGGCGGCAAACGCGCCGAAGCCACCCCCCATCGCCCCGCTGATACCGGCGACAATCAGAGCAAAGGACATCTGGCATTCCGATCTACTTGCTCCTGCCGATGTCCCGTTCTTAGTCAACGCCATTTCGTTACATTCCTGCTTCAGCTGATGGAAAGAAAAGCCTGTTGCCGCGGGTGCTCTGTGGCATTATCGCCTCGAACCAGCCGATCTGGCTATCGTGATCCCGCCTGGGAAGCAGGATGGCGCGGAAAGGCCGCAGGATATTCGCAGTGGATCCCGCCCCGGCAAAGGTGCGCGGGATAAAAGATGGAAATAGGACGGCATGACCGACACATCAATCCTCCTCAACCGTAACGGCCCGGTTTTGACGCTGACGCTCAACCGGCCGGATAAGCTGAACAGCCTGACCGTCGACATGTTGAGCGAGATCGGTGACGCGCTGTCGGATATCGCGGCTGACGACGGCTTGCGGGTCGTGATTGTCACTGGCGCCGGCCGCGGCTTTTGCGCCGGCCAGGATCTGCGGCAGGCGGCTGCGATTGCCGATGGCCGCGCGGTCCGCAACGTCATCGAGCGGCATTACAACCCCATCATCCGGCAGATCCGCAATCTGAAGCTGCCGGTCATTGCCGCCGTCAACGGCATCGCGGCGGGGGCAGGCGCCAATCTCGCCCTCGCCTGCGATCTCGTCGTTGCCGCCGAAAGTGCCAGCTTCACCCAGGCGTTCTGCCGCATCGGCCTCATTCCCGATGCCGGCGGCACCTACTTCCTGCCCCGCCTCGTCGGCCATGCCCGCGCCCTCGGCCTCGCCCTGCTGGGCGATAGCCTGGATGCGAAAACGGCGGCCGAATGGGGCCTGATCTGGCAGGCGGTACCGGACGCCTCCTTCCAATCGACCGTCGATGCCCTGGCGGCGCGGCTCTCCACGGCGCCGACGGCGGCATTGGCCCTGATCAAGCAGGCGCTCAATGCCAGCGGCCATCATTCCCTGGAACAGCAACTGGCGACCGAGGCGGAATTGCAACCTTTGGCGGCCGAGACCGAAGATTTCCAGGAGGGCGTACAGGCCTTCCTGCAGAAACGCGCACCGAATTTCGCTGGACGCTGAGGTCGAGATGCTGCCCATTGCCGATCGCTGGTTTGAGATCCAACGCATCAGTGACGATATCACGCTGCTCTATGAGCCGCATGTTGTCCCGCTCATGCGCTGCAACATCTGGCATGTGCGCGGGCGCGACCGCGATCTGATGATCGATACCGGCATGGGCATTGCCAGCCTGCGCGAAGCGGCACAGCACCTGCTTGAGAAGAAAGTGACAGCGGTCGCCACCCATACCCATGCCGACCACGTGGGCGGCCATCACGAATTCGAACACACGCTGGTGCACCGGCTGGAAGCCGACAATCTGCGGGTGCCGACGGAGAAAGGCACTTTGCTCGCCGCCGTCATCGGCGCGGACGCCATCCGCAAATACAGTGTTGCCGGCTATCCGATCGAGGGCGATCTCATCACCGCCTTGCCCCATGCCGGGTATGACATGAACAGCTACGGCATCAAACCGGCGCCGGTAACGGAAATCGTCGAGGAAGGCGATGTCGTCGATCTCGGCGACCGGCATTTCGAAATCCTGCACCTGCCGGGACATTCGCCCGGCAGCATCGGCCTTTGGGAAGCGGCGACCCAGACCCTGTTCTCGGGCGATGCGATCTATGACGGCCCGCTGCTGGATGAAATCGGCGGCGCCCATATCCCCACCTATATCCGCACCATGAAACGATTGCGCGACCTGCCGGTGCGCATCGTCCATGCCGGGCACGATCCCAGTTTCGGCCGCGACCGGCTGGTCGAATTGGTCGACGCCTATCTGGCGAAGCGTGCGTGACATGATCGCACGGCTCACCTGAAAGGGGTCTGACAGACGGACGCCGGCCGGCGACCGCCCACAGGTCTGCCGAATTACAACTCAATGGTAAATTATTCAATGATATAAAATAGATAGAGCAGGTCGTGGCGGCGAGTCATTATATTTGGCCCGCCCACTGCCGTCATATCATAGCCGTGACTTGTCAGGCGTTGCCCTGCAGCCTATAGACAGCGCCATCTAACGATCTCAGACGGCGCCATCGCCTGCCTTCAAGGAACATATTCATTATGACACAGACTGAGCTGACCAGATCCGACCTGGTTGCGGAATTGGAAAAGGTGGCGATCACGGCCGGCGACGTCATCCTTGAGATCTATAACAGCGATTTCAGCCATGATCGCAAACAGGATCAGTCACCGGTCACCGAGGCCGACCTGGCCGGCGAAAAGGTGATCACCGCCGCCTTGCGGCGCCTGACGCCGCATATTCCCGTCGTTGCGGAGGAAGATGCCGCCGCCAACGGCCTGCCGCCCGAAGCGGCCAAGGCCTTCTGGCTGGTCGATCCGCTGGACGGCACCAAGGAGTTCATCGCCCGCAATGGCGAATTCACCGTCAATATCGCACTGATCGAACATGGCCAGCCGACGGTCGGCGTCGTGCACCTGCCGGTGCTCGGCCAGACCTATAGCACCGACGGCAAGCAGGCCTGGCGCCAGATGGCCGGCCAGCCGCGCCAGCCGATCAGTGCGCGCCAGGTGCCGCCGGAAGGCGCCATCATGACCATCAGCCGGTCACATGCAGATAAGGAACTGGCTAAGGCCTCGGAGATGGGCGAGCCCATCGCCGACACCATGGTGGCCGGGTCCTCGCTCAAATTCTGCCGCCTCGCGGAAGGGGTTGCAGATATTTATCCGCGTTTCGGCCCCACCATGGAATGGGATACCGCGGCCGGCCATGCGGTGCTTGCCGCGGCGGGCGGATCGGTACGTGAGCTGGACGGCAGCCCCCTGCTCTATGGCAAGCCTGGCTTCCGCAATCCGCATTTCATCGCCCGTGGCCGGGACAAGACAGCGTGAATTGCGGCCCTCGGGGCTAAGCGCATGACCGAGATCCTGCCGGCCAGCAAAGAGAACATCGCCCTGGCGGCACGCAGCCTACGGGCCGGAAGGCTGGTCGCTTTTCCGACCGAGACGGTCTATGGCCTCGGCGGCAATGCCCTCGACGATCATGCCGTCGCCGCCATCTATGCCGCTAAGAACCGGCCCGATTTCAATCCGCTGATCGTGCATCTGCCCGGCCTCGATATGGCGGCGCAGTTCGTCCATATCACTGAAACGGCGAAGCTGCTGGCGCGCAGATTCTGGCCGGGCCCATTGACCCTGATCCTGCCGCGCCTCGCCGATTGCAGGCTCTCCCTGCTGCTCAGCGCCGGGCTTGAGACGGTCGCCATCCGCGCGCCGCACCATCCGGTCGCTCAGGCGCTGCTGACGGCCTGCGGCTTTCCGCTGGCGGGTCCCAGCGCAAATCCTTCCGGCCGCATCAGCCCGACCAGGCCGGAACACGTCGTTGAAGGCCTCGACGGGAAGATCGACTACGTGCTCGACGGCGGCGCCTGCAAGGTCGGCGTTGAATCCAGCGTACTCGATCTCAGCGGCACGCGGCCGGCTCTGCTGCGCCCCGGCGCCATCCTCGCCGACGAGATCGCCGCCGTTCTGGGGGAGGAGGTGGTGACGGAACAGGCTTCCGTCGATTCCGGCGCCCGCAAGAGTCCGGGGCAGCTCAGCAGCCATTACGCGCCGCATCTGCCGGTGCGTCTGAACGCGGTGGGGGCGGAGCCGGGAGAGATACTGATCGCTTTCGGACCAGTTGCCCCGGCCGATGCGGCCAATCTCAGCACCACAGGCGACCTCACCGAAGCGGCGGCAAATCTCTTTGCCTATCTGCGCGCCGCCGACCAGCCGGGCTATCGCGGCATCGCCATCATGCCGATACCGGAAACCGGTCTCGGTATAGCCATCAACGACCGGCTGCGCCGCGCGGCTGCACCGCGCTGATTGTGCGGTGCCCCGGTCTGCGTAAGGGCATGCGATCACGCAGACGTCATCGCCAGGACCTTATCGCCATCGGCAGCGTTATCCTACCGTTCGGCAAACCGACCGGCGGAGACAGGTGATGGCATTTAAATCCTTCGGCAAACAACGAGGTGCAATCGGCATTTGCGCGGCGCTGGCTGTGCTTGCCGCGCCGCCCGCCGCACAAGCCGCGGGCGGCGTCAATATCGGTTCCCTCACCTGCCATGTCGCCTCCGGCGTCAGCTTCATCTTTGGCTCGTCACGCGACATGAATTGCGTCTTTTCCCGGCCGGACGGCAAGACGGAGCGCTATCACGGCGAGATCAAGCGCTATGGCGTCGATATCGGCTATGTGAAATCGGCCGAGATCGTCTGGGGCGTTTTTGCGCCGAGCGGCAATGTCGCGCCCGGATCGCTGGTCGGCACCTATCTTGGCGGCAGCGCCAATGTCACGGCCGGCGTCGGCCTCGGTGCCAATGCCCTGATCGGCGGCAGCAGCAAAACAATCTCGCTGCAGCCGCTCAGCCTGGAGGGCAATACCGGGCTCAATATCGCCGGCGGTATCGGCGAAATCGAATTGCGGCAATAAGCGCGGCTTTTTTTGAGCGAAACCGAGTATTAACAACCTGCTTTGCATCCTGGAATTGCCAGCGCATCATGCCCTTGGCGACGACCACTGGCTGACGATTCGGGAAGCTTGCGATGCCGACCTATACCGCCCCCCTCGCCGATATCCGCTTTACCCTGCAGCATATTGCCGGGCTGGAAGCGATCAGCCAGTTGCCTGGCTATCAGGAAGCCACCCTCGATACTTGCGACGCCATTCTCGAAGAGGCGGCAAAATTCGCCCAGGACGTGCTGGCACCGTTGAACGAGGTTGGCGACAAGGAAGGCGCGCGGCTGGTCGACGGCAAGGTCGTCGTGCCGACCGGCGTTGCCGCCGCCTATCGGCAATTTGCTGAAGCAGGGTGGAATTCAGTCGCCTTCGATCCCGATTACGGCGGCCAGGGCATGCCATGGGCCCTGACCACGGCGCTGCAGGAAATCTGGAATGCCGCCAATATGGCCTTCTCGCTCTGCCCGCTGCTGACCCAGGGCGCCATCGAGGCGCTGCAGATCCACGGCAGCGACGCGCAGAAGAAGAAATACCTGGCACCGCTGATCGCCGGGCGCTGGACCGGCACCATGAACTTGACCGAGCCGCAAGCCGGTTCCGACCTCGGCGCCTTGAAGACCCGCGCCGAGCCCGATGGCGATCACTATCGCATCATCGGCCAAAAGATATTCATCACCTATGGCGATCACGAGATGGCGGAGAACATCATCCATTTCGTCCTTGCCCGCCTGCCGGATGCGCCCAGGGGATCGAAGGGCATCTCGCTCTTCATCGTCCCCAAATTCCTCGTCAATGACGATGGCAGCCTGGGTGCGCGCAACGACGTGAAAGCGATCGCGCTGGAGCACAAGCTCGGCATCCATGGCAGCCCGACCTGCGTCATGGCCTATGGCGACCAAGGCGGTGCCATCGGTTACCTGATGGGCGAGGCCAATCGGGGCCTCGAATATATGTTCGTGATGATGAACAATGCCCGGCTTGCCGTCGGCGTGCAGGGGCTCGGCATTGCCGATCGCGCCCTTCAGGCGGCTCGCCATTATGCCGGCGAGCGCATCCAGGGTGTGCCGATCGGCAGCGACCCGGCGGCGCGCCTGCCGATCCGCAATCACCCGGATATCCGCCGCAGCCTGATGACCATGCGGGCCTGGAGCGAGGCCGCGCGCTGCTTGATCTATTACACTGCCGGCAGTCTCGATCGCGCCAAGCGGGCACCCGACGCGGCCGAGCGCGCGCGGCATCAGGCACTCGTCGATCTGCTGATACCCATCGCCAAGGCCTGGTCGACGGATCGCGGTGTCGCCACCGCCTCGCTCGGCGTACAGGTCCATGGCGGTGCCGGTTTCATCGAGCAGACCGGCGTTGCGCAATTCTACCGCGATGCCCGGATCGCGCCGATCTATGAGGGGACCAACGGCATTCAGGCGATGGACCTGTTGGGACGCAAGCTGCTGCGTGACGAAGGCGCCGCGGCGCAAGATCTGATCAAAGCCATCGGCGCCACCGTCAATGCCCTGGCTGTCTCTCAGAACAGCGATCTCCGCGGTCTCGCCGATCCGCTGAAGGCAGCGACCGTGGAACTCGGCCAGGCGACGCAGCACCTCCTGAAGCTCCGCAATATGCCGGCCGAAGCCTTTGCCGGTGCCACACCCTATCTCGATCTCTTCGGCCTGACCTTGGGCGGCTGGCTGCTCGCCCGTTCGGCGCGGGTAGCACTGGAGATCGGCGACGCAATCGCCGTCCCGAAGCTCGCTATTGCGCAATTTTATATGACGAATTTACTACCGCAGGCCGCCGCCCAGGCAGCCGCGGTGATCGGCGGTGCAGCCAGCGCCCTCGCCCTGCCGCCGGATCAGATTTGACGACGCTTTTTTGGTGTTCCCGTTCTGACCGGAATACCCCGTTCCGCCATCGACAAGCGTCCCGCAAGGGGCTACCAATTTCGGCGGTCTCTTTTACATGAGTTCGATCCATGGTCACCGCCTCGACACCCGCCAAACCGCGTAAAATCCTGCTGATCTCCGCCGACCAGTGGCGCGCCGAATGCCTTTCTGCCATCGGCCATCCTGTGGTGAAGACACCTCATCTCGATGCCCTCGCTAAAGACGCGGTCCTGTTCAAGCGCCATTACACGGTCTGCGCCCCCTGCGGTCCCTCGCGCACCAGCCTGTTGACCGGCATGTATCTGATGAATCACCGCTCCGGCCGCAACGGCACGCCGCTCGATGCGCGCCACAGCAACCTGGCGCTGGAAGCGCGCAAGGCCGGCTATGATCCGACCCTGTTCGGATACACCGATACCAGCCATGACCCCCGCACCCGGTCGCTCGATGATCCGCAGCTGAAGACCTATGAAGGCGTCATGCCGGGCTTCACGGTCGGCATGCAGCTACCCGATCACATGGCGCCGTGGATCGCCGACCTGAAAGCCAAAGGCTATCCGATCGAAGGCCGGCACGACGTCTACAAGCCGCGCATGGACAATCCCCTGCCGCCGGATCGCGGCCATAACTACCATCCGACGGTCTTTTCAGCGGAAGACAGCGAAACCACCTTCATGGCCGATACGGTGCTGAAATGGCTCTCGGTCCGGCGGCAGGAAAACTGGTTCGTGCATTGCGTCTTCCTGCGCCCGCATCCCCCGATCATCGCGCCAGAACCTTACAACGCCATGTATCATCCGGACGATGTGCCCCTGCCGCAGCGACGGCCCACGCCCGAGGAGGAAGGCGCGCAGCATCCGCATCTCAAGCTGTGGATCGATACCCTGGCGAAGACCAAGGGCTATGACGAGCACAACATCAACAATTTCGTCACCATGGACGAACTCAACCTGCGGCAGATGCGGGCTACCTACTACGCCATGATCACGCAGGTCGACGAGCAGGTCGGCCGCATCATCGACCATCTGAAGGCGACGGGGGAATATGACGACACGCTGATCGTCTTCACCTGCGACCACGCGGAAATGGGCGGCGATCATTACACCTGGGGCAAGGAAACTTATTTCGAGCAGAGCTTCCACATCCCGCTGATCATCCGCGATCCGCGCCGTGAAACGGACCAGGTACGCGGCAGGGTGGTTGAGCAGTTCACCGAATCCGTCGATATCATGCCGACAATCCTCGACTGGCTGGGGCGCGATATCCCCGCCCAATGCGACGGGCATTCTCTGGTACCCTTCCTGCAGGGAGAAACGCCGGCCGACTGGCGCGACGCCGTGCATTACGAGGTCGATTTCCGCTATACGCCCAACTTGCCGCGCCTCGATGCCGAGATCGCTCTCGGCCTTACACCGGACGAGTGCTATTTCACGGTCATCCGTGACGCGAAATACAAATACGTCCATTTCGCGAACTTGCCGCCGCTTCTCTTCGACATGCAGGCCGATCCCCATGAGATGCACAATCTGGCGGAACGCCCGGAACACGGCGCCGTGATGTTGCGTTATGCCCAGAAGATGCTGAGTTGGCGGATGCGCTATGCCGAGCGAACGCTGGCTAATCTCCACCTCAGCAACAAAGGCGTATTCGACGGCCGCCGCCGGTCGCTCGTCTCCTGAACAGGACAATCAATGATCAAAACCGTCTCCAGCCAAGCCTTCACCGACCAGCGTCCCGGTACCTCCGGCCTGCGCAAGAAGGTGAAGCATTTCCAGCAACCGCACTATCTCGCGAATTTCGCCCAGGCGATCTTCGATACCATCGAGGCCAAGGGACAGACCCTGGTGCTGGGCGGGGACGGCCGCTACTACAACGACGAGGCGATCGGGATCATCCTGCGCATTGCCGCCGCCAACGGCATCGGCCGGGTTCTGGTCGGCCAGCACGGCCTGCTCTCGACGCCGGCCGTCAGCTGCATCATCCGCAAGCATAAGGCGCATGGCGGTATCGTCCTCTCGGCCAGCCATAATCCCGGCGGCCCGGACGGCGACTTCGGAATCAAATACAATATCGGCAATGGCGGCCCGGCGCCGGAGAAAGTTACCGAAGCGATCTATGCCCGGTCGCAGCAGATCACCGGCTACAAGCTGATAGAGGGCGCGACTCCCGATCTTGCGAAGCCGGGCAAATCGACCCTGGGCGAGATGACAGTCGAAATAATCGATTCCGTCGCCGACTATGCCGCGCTGATGCAGCAGCTGTTCGACTTCGATCGTCTGCGGGACTTCCTCAGGACCTGCGATCTGCGATTCGATGCCATGCATGCCGTGACCGGTCCCTATGCGAAGCGCATCCTCGGCGACCTACTCGGTGTCCGCGCCGACTGGATCCTGAACGCGACCCCGCTGCCCGATTTCGGCGGCGGCCATCCCGATCCCAATCCTGCTCATGCCGAGGAGTTGATGCACCTGCTGTGGCAGGATAACGGGCCAG